>OFET01000096.1_pt1 | contig 131049 bp, 113 predicted proteins | sample 1521211 | NCBI WGS metagenome assembly OFET01 (sample SAMN03766358, study PRJEB24113) | microbial mat metagenome | isolation source: enrichment culture HLUCC-A from microbial mat sample contains cyanobacterium... | reverse complement strand
GAAGGATACGCCTTTTTTTATCTCCTACGCCATACACCAGAAATAGTTATAACCCCTGAGAGATTGCCAAAGAAAGCCCTAGAGACAAACAAGGTTGGCCTTCTATCGCACTGAGCTTATAGGACTTGGGTTCAACGGTTGTCGCAACCACCAATGTATTTTCGTTATAAATTGCGCCGTCAATATTGCAACGCCCTCTGAGCACGAGCAGGTAGTTTCCTGTGTATTCGTAGCTTTCTGGTGAGGTGCTTTTAATCAGCGTAGAACAGATGCCCCCTGCTGGATCTAAAGGCAGGTCGTAGATGTTGACAGCTTTTTGCGCTTCTACGAACGGATAGGTATGCTCTAAATCTGAGTCAGCTGTGTCGATGTGAACGGGGGTATAGGCTTTGAGTGAGTCTGTATTTGCAAAGTCGGGAGGGGACGCGTAGGCCAGTATAAAGAAACCGCTGCTATCGGAGATTGCGTGGCCGCTGCCAGGTGGATTGAAGTACAGAGAACCTGTGGGATAGGTGCCTTTGGCATCTGTTTGCGTTCCTTCAATGGTGAAAACCGCCTCGGTCATATGGTGGGAGTGAAGCCCAACGCTGCCATCGGCAACGGTGTACCACAAAATACTAATATGCTCGGCATCTTCAGATCCAGCCAAGATGAGCTTTTTTAGGTTTGGCCTAAAGGTAAAAAAGTCATAGCGTTCTGGACTGGTAGTGAGATCGGCAAGATCGATAATGGTTGAATTGATTGCGCCTGAGTTTAGCTCGTTGAGCGCGATCGCATCTCCCGGTTCTGGGATTTCAGCAGTTGGGATTTCAGCAGTATTGCGGGAACTCATAAAGGCTTAAAAAACAAAGGCTTAAAAAACAACGAGCCCTACAATCCGTAAGACGAGCATGGGAGTGGGGAGTGGGGAGTGGGGCCAGCACTACTTCCGAGAAATTTGGAACAGTCTCTGACATACAGGATCTGTAGTCGATGTCCAGCCGATGATGCCGCCTTGGGCGCGCAACATTTCGATAGTGGCTGCCTTGAATGACGGAAAGTAGCTCGCGGTACAGTCTTCAAGGAGCAAACATTCGTATCCCCGATCGTTTGCTTCGCGCATGGTGGATTGAACGCAAACTTCGGTCGTGACCCCGGTGATTAGCAAATGCGTAATTTGGTATTTTTGCAGAACAGACGCTAAGGGTGTGTTGTAAAAAGCACCTTTGCCCGGTTTGCGAATGATCACTTCATTGGGGCGCGGCGCGAGATCCGAGATAATTGCATTACCGGGCTCATCCCGAATTAAGATACGGCCCATGTCGCTGCGATCGCCAATTCGCAGGGCCGCATTTCCTCTAGTCAGCTTTGAGGTAGGGCAGTCAGAGAGATTAGGCTCGTGACACTCTTGGGTATGGATGACTAACAGACCTAAGTCACGAAAGGTATGCAGCAGTTTTTTGAGCTGCGGCACGATGGCCTGAAGCTGAGTGACATCATTGCCCAAGGCATCGCCAAAGCCACCAGGCTCTAAGAAGTCACGCTGCATATCAATAATCACCAGCGCCAGATGATCGAGGGAATCGGGCAGTGGATACTCGTAAGGCAAAGCAGGAATCGTATTCATTGGATTTTTCTCCTGGCGAGTCGTGGTGAGAGCGCTTTATTGAGAGTGCTTTAATGGGAGCGCTTTATTGAGAGCGCTTTAATGGGAGCGCTTTATTGAGAGCGCTTTAAAGTGTCGCCTTCTAAAACCGTATGGCCTAGCCACTGGTCATCGGGCGTTGGATAGTCGCTACGGTAGTGGCCGCCTCGGCTTTCGGTGCGGAAGTTAGCGCATTTGAGAATGAGGGCCGCGATCGCTAACAAATTTTCCACTTCACCCCATAGGCGCACCTGATCGCCTGTCACCGATTCAGGCAGCTGAACCGTTTCGCCCGGTTTAAGCCTAAGCGCTTGGCTCAAAGAAAGCGCATCAAACTCGGCTTGCCACTGCTGTACTTGACATAGCGCTACTTCCATTCGCGACTGCTCGCGGGAGATACCTGCATTTTTCCAGATCAGTTGAGGGAGGTGCGATCGCCAGTACAACAAATTTTTTAGCCACTCATCTGTCAGTACGACCTTTTTAGCGTCTGCTCCTACAACCGAGGGGCATTCATCTGCGAGCCGAATATTTTTGAGCTGCGCGCCATACACCAAGCATTCCAACAGAGAATTACTGGCTAGCCGATTGGCGCCATGTACGCCCGTACTGGCATTTTCTCCCACAGCATAGAGATGCTTAATCGTGGTTTGGCTGCTTAAGTCGCAGGTAATACCGCCCATCCAATAATGCGCCGCTGGCGATACGGGAATCGGCTCATTAAAAACATCAATGCCCCAGCGCTTACACACTTTAATAATGTTAGGAAAGCGATAGCGAATGCGCTCAGGCTCAATCGGGCTTAGGTCTAACCAAACTTTGTTGTCAGGCACTTCTGCCTTTTGCAAATGCGAAAAAATGGCCCTGCTAACCACATCACGAGGGGCGAGTTCGCCGTCAGGATGGTACTGAAAGGCAAAGCGATCGCCCTTAGCATCTAACAAATGCGCGCCTTCTCCTCGGACGGCTTCGCTGATCAAAAATCTGGGTGCTCCCGGTTGGGTCAGCGCCGTTGGATGAAACTGGAAAAACTCTAGGTCACGCAGCTGCGCCCCTGCCCGCCAGGCCATCGCAATGCCATCACCTGTACTGGCCGCTGGATTGGTCGTTTGCGAAAAGACCTGCCCGCCGCCGCCAGTGGCCAGTACCACAGCGCGAGCAGGAACCCATCGAATGGTCAAAGGTGGGGATGAAGCTGAAAGATCGTTTGGGGAGAAATCGTCTGGAGAGAGATCGCCTGGAGAGAGATCGTTTGAGGAAAAATCTTGAGAGAGATCTTGAGAGAGACAAACGCCCCTGCAACCTGCCTCATCCGTCCACAAATCGAGCACGAAGGTTTGATTAAAAACCCAAATATTTTCTCGTTTGAGCACCTGCAAAGCCAGCGTTGAAACAATCGCATGACCTGTGGTATCAGCCGCGTGCAGCACCCGCTTACGCGAATGGGCGGCCTCTAGCGTCAAAGCCAGCTGCTCGCCCGTGCGATCAAAGGCAACGCCCAAATCCACCAAAGATTTTATACAGGTATGAGCTTCTTCTACCAATAGCCCAACAGCGCTGGGTTCACACAGGCCAGCGCCTGCCCGGAGGGTATCGGCCACATGTAGCGAGGGCGAATCTTCGGGGGCGATCGCCGCAGCAATGCCACCCTGGGCCCAGTCACTCGCAGAAACACTCAAATTGTCTTTGGTTACCAGCGCAACTTTAAGATGGCTCGGCAAGCACAGGGCCGAGTACAGTCCTGCTGCGCCGCCGCCAATGACCAATACATCAAAGCGATCATCAGCGACGACAATGTTGTGATCTAAGTTGTGACCTGATGCGGTTTGAGAAGAAGGATTCACCAACCAGAAACGCTCCTGCAAGAGATTAATTTACTCTAACAGGCACGGGCATTCTCACAAGCAAAGCTTCGCTCTACTTGTTACCTACTTGTTATCTACTTGTATACACCGTTATTGAATCGATCAGCACCTTCTACCAGCGCGGGGTCAGGGGCAGAGATTGTGAAAATGTCCATATTTTGCTCAAGCCGACCTTTTTCTACATCGCTGAGGTTAGGAATGTTCAAAATATCTTCGACAGACTCGTAGGGCGCGTTAGAAACAACCTTGCCGGCGATGGTGGGATAGAGCCCGCGAAATTTTCTAAATGAGGCGATATTGGTATTGTTAACGTCAATTTTATTGCCATATTCGGTGGCTAGCTTGTCATCTATAGAATTGCGGAGCTCTCGGCCACCTGCATTCGCAAGCACAGCGGTATTACTGGCGCTGATGAACTGCGTGCTAGCCGCAGCGGGTTGCCCATTGCCAAACAGCAAAGAACCAACCAAAATTCCAACTGCAACAACGGTGTATAGGGCTTGCTTCATGGCGCTTTTCATTCGCTCAAATCCTCTTGTTAAATCTACTCTCAACATATATCTGAGGATATCATTTTCCTAAGCGTTTAAGAGCGTCTCAGTCAGACCGCCTAAGACTGTACGGAAACTGAGCTTTGGTTCTGTCGGCTATGGTGATTCAAGAATCTATCGAGGTCAGAGAAGGCGCAACCATGGGTGATCAGCGGGCGTTCGTAGCCTTTCATCTCAACTGAGTAGCGTTTAAAGGTTTGGTCGCCTGCGCCGAGCTGCGCTAATGCCTGATAAGTCGTTTCACCGATTGAAATATCCAGTCCGAGCTGCTTGGTAGAGCTTTCAAACCGAAAGGCGGCGTTAACGGTGTCGCCCAATGGTGTGTAGTCGGGGCGATCGCTACTGCCTGCATTCCCCACCATGGCATAGCCCGTATTCAAACCCGCCCCAATTTTCAACGGAAAAGGCAGCGGAAACTCTTCATGTAGCTGGCTGGTCATGCGATTCAGCTCACTCATGGCTTTGGCAATTCGCAGCATTGCCTGAGGTGTCACTTCCTGCGTGCCGTGAATCCATACAGCCATCACCGCGTCACCAATGTACTTATCAACCCAGCTACCATATTCACCAATAATATCGCCCGCATAGCGAAACCAGGTACCAATGGCTTCGGAGAGCACTTTTTCGTCTAGCTGGCGAGTCATTACCGTGTAGTCGCGAATATCGACAACGAGCACCGAAATGAGCCTGCGCACATGCAGCGTCGCGGTCGCGGTAAAGTTGTGATTTTCTCCGTAGTTACTGGTGCTAACGGTTTCGAGCGCAGGGCAGTAAAAGTTGAGTTCGGTTTGGCCAAAGGTAATGGCATCGCCATTATGCAAGGTAACCGGCACACTGACTCGACGACCGTTGATAAAAGTGCCATTACGGCTGCCCAAGTCAATAAGGTAGTATTCGCCAGTATCCATACATTGCAGCATGGCGTGGTTGCGAGATATCCAACGATCACCTAGGACAAAGTTATTATCGTCGCTGCGACCGACTGTCCAACAATTGCTCCCATTGAGCGACAAGTATTGTTGATTAAGGCCTCCTTTGAGAACCAAACAGGGGCCAAGTTGTGAAGGAGTGGGCTCAGGAGTTGCCACAGTTACCAGTAAGAATTGGGGAAAGGTAAAAAAGGTTTTGATGAAACGGGCTGTAAGAGGCTCGGCCAAAGAGATTGGCCGGATTGAAAATGAGGCAATCGCTTAGCGCCACAAAAGATATGTCGCTGAAGACTGCTGCTTATTTCAATCTTCCCCGTAGGCTATCGCCAATAGCCTATAGCGATACCCGCATTTGCACCAACGTGATCTCACTGAGTGCGGTTTGGCACTAACGCTACCTGCATAGGATTGATGCAAGTAGCGTTAGCCAATCAGGCTATCTAACAGTACGTTAGAGAAAACGAGCCTTCCGGCTAGAAATTGTAGGGAAACGTCGCCAGGTTTTAATGTTTTTGTAAAGTTCTCAGTGGTGCCGGGCAGATTTTAGGCTGGGCAGGTTCTAACTTTGAAGCTTTCGATAGGTGCCTATTAAGACAAGATAGCGGCTACAAAAAATAAGCTATCTACCAAAATGGTGCTTAGAATTGCACCACTAAAAGCCCACCATTTGGTACTTCGCGATCGCATGGGAATGGTTCCGAGCATCACCAGTAGCGTTAACAGCACAATCGCATAGCCAACGCCTTCGTAGGTTTCCATCCGTAGCAAAGCGCCATGCAAAATCGAGCCTGCATCGGCAGGTGGGCTCATCATGAGCGATCGCCAATAGGGAATTAGCCCTACACAGTAAAAATAAAGGTCGGTAATAGCAGTTCCTAACAAAGAACCTAAATAAAAATAGTTACCAATTTTGGCCTTGCCGTAAAACATCAGCACCAGCACAATCGGTAGGCCCAGCGCTTCTAGCGGCAAATGAATATATGGATTGGTGCGAAACCAGCCCCAGTACACCGAGCCCGCCAACCAAGTCCAGCTAAAGCCCACAATTAAATCGCCCCATAGGGTCAGGGCGGGATCTTTCATCCAGCGATAGCCCAGCCACAGCCACAAGGCAGTGAGGGCAAAGCTCAGCGCTGGCGCTATTCTAACGAGTGGAGCTTGAATAAAGACAGGAAAGGCCACCAGCAGCGCAGCCGTAATGAAGGCCCGCCAGCGATTTTGTTGAGTATTTTCAGCTACCTGACTGAGCGCCCAGTAGCGTTTTTCCAGTCTTAATCCGGCGCTGACAATGGCTGAAGGTTCCCCAGAAGAGTTGCTGAGGGCTTGGCCTAGAACACTCGCTGAAACCAATTTCCGCAGGAATGATTTCGCATTGAAGGGCTGTCGTGCGTATGTCTTGAAAGAAAGCTGCAAGGTCTCAAAGTCCTCTTGTAAGTGATGCGGGCTGTCTAAGAGCTTGCAATGTTTTCTGAGATCGATTAACTATTCTTAACATAACACGCTTTATGGTTGCCGCAATCTGCTTTTAGGGAGAGGCCCTGTGCCCATTTACACCGAATGTTGGGTCAGGGGACAACCTTGAAAAAGTTGAGCTAAGCATTGCTGTGAAAGGGTTGTGCTTTACCGTAATTTTATTGCCTTGTCGTAAATTTTGCTTTGGAGTGTACCGACCAAGCGTCGTCTTACGCTCGCTATTTTAAGACCCTTTTTATAATTCCACTCATTGCCGCCATCATTACCCATCATTATTCATGTCCTGATGTGGCGAGTGCAAGGTCGGAATATAGTCCTGATAGATGTTGCCAGTGATCATTCAAGTGATCATTCAGTGATCTTCAGTGATATAGGGTTAGACGGACTGCTATAGCTCATATACAATCCTTCTAGCCTGGATTTCGGGCTTGGGGGTATGTGCCCTCTTTTGGAAGGATTTTGGCTCAAACATGTTGATAGATATTGCGATCGCCCAAGCTGTGGGGGCAGGTTTTTCTGGTGCTCAGGCCAATCTTCAGGCCAATCTTCAGGCCAATCTTCAGGCCAATCTTCAGGCCAGTGCTGAGGCCACTGCTCAGGCCACTGCTCAGACCATGACGCTGTTTCATGCAGTGGTAATCGGGCTTGTCCAGGGGCTGACTGAATTTTTGCCCATTAGCAGTACGGCTCATGTCAAAGTAGTGCCGGTAATGCTGGGCTGGGGCGATCCAGGCGTTTCGTTTACAGCGGTTATCCAGTTGGGTAGCGTCGCCGCCATTCTTTGGTATTTTTGGAGCGACCTGTCTTCAGTGACGATGAACTTTCTCAAGGCCGCGACTCATGGCCGCTTCAGTACGCCTGAGTTTCGTTTGGGGCTCGGCATTTTGCTGGGAACTTTGCCGATTGTGGTGATGGGGTTATTTATTAAGCTCTTTGTTCCGGGCTATGACAGCTCGGTAGTCCGTTCTACGGCGGCGATCGCGATTACATCCATCGTCATGGCCATCTTGCTGGGCATTGCCGAAAAAGTCGGTAGGCGCAAACGCGACTTTTCTAAGCTGGGTCTAAACGACGGTGTGATTGTAGGGTTGGCTCAGGCACTGGCCTTAATTCCTGGCGTATCCCGATCGGGGTCTACGCTGACGGCAGGACTCTTTTCGGGGCTCAAGCGGGAGAGTGCGGCTAGATTTTCCTTTTTGCTGGGGATGCCTGCCATTTTGCTATCAGGGCTAGTGTCTTTAACCGATGTAGTAGGCGCAGACAGTGCGGTGGGCTTGGTTCCTTTGATGGGCGGGTTGCTAGCGGCGGTCGTGTCGTCTTATTTGGCGATCGCTTGGCTGATTGAGTTTCTTAAAAACCATAGCACCTGGGTTTTTGTGTGGTATCGGCTGGCCTTTGGTGCGGTCATTTTGGGTGCGATCGCCTTAGACATACTAGAGAATGTGTGAGGCTTAATATCCGTTGAGAATCGCTTTGAGAATTGCTTTGAGAATCGCGTTAAGAATGCGTTGAGCGCGCTTTTCTCTGAACTTACGCGATAATGAGCAAAGCCCTATTTTTCGCTGATCACAACTGCGCACTCAATGTCCTCTCCTACCAAAACTACGACCATTTCACCTGCGCTGATCACCCGCGTGGAGCCCGGTTCTATCGCTGAGGAAATCGGGTTTGAGGCAGGCGATCGCCTAGTGTCGGTAAACGGAGAGCGCCCCAGAGACCTCATTGACTACCGTTTTTTGTGCTCCGATGAAGAACTCGCCCTTGAAGTGCTCGATACCAAAGGCATTACGCACCGCATAGAAATTGAAAAAGACTATGACGAAGAGCTGGGTTTAGAGTTTGAAACCGCTTTGTTCGACGGCCTGATTCAATGCGTAAACCGTTGCCCCTTTTGCTTTATTGACCAGCAGCCGCCCGGTAAAAGGGAAACGCTCTACCTTAAAGACGACGACTACCGACTGAGCTTTTTGTACGGCAGCTATTTAACCCTCACGAACATTCCCCCGGCAGAGTGGGAGCGGATTGCGCGGCTGCGGCTGTCGCCTTTGTATGTGTCGGTACATGCCACTGAAGGAGAGGTGCGATCGCGCCTACTCAAAAACGACCGCGCGGCTAAAATTCTTGACCATTTAGCCTGGTTTCAAGCACACCGCTTGCAAATTCACGCCCAAGTCGTGGTCTGCCCCGGCATCAACGACGGCCCCCATTTAGAGCGCACATTACGAGATCTTGCTCGATTCCATACGGGCGATGTGCCTGCCGTCGCCTCGGCAGCGGTAGTCCCCGTCGGGCTCACCCGTTTTCGGCCAGATCAAGACGAGTTAGTACCCGTCACACCCACCAAGGCTCAAGAAGTTATCGACCAGGTGCAGGCACTTCAAACCGAGTTTCAAGCTCAGTTGGGCACTACGTTCGCCTGGTTGGCCGACGAATGGTTTTTAATCGGACGTCAGCCACTACCGCCTGAGCATCACTACGAGTCATACCCTCAAATCGGTAACGGCGTCGGCTCAATTCGCCTGTTTTTAAAAGAATTTGACGAAATTGCCCAAACTTTACCTGCCGAGGTTTCACCCCCTCGTTGCTATACCTGGGTTGTCGGCAATGCAGTAGAGCACGCTTTTGCGCCCTTAGCCGCAAGGCTCAACGAGATCAACGGACTCACCGTCCATATCGCTGCCATTAACAGCGAATACTGGGGCCAAGAAATCACCGTCACAGGACTGCTCACGGGTCAGGACATTGCCTCACAGCTGAGCGGGCAGGACCTCGGCGACGCCGTATTGATCCCTTCGCTCATGCTTAAGCAAAGCGATAGCCAATCTGCCCTCGAAACTTACTTTTTAGACGATATGTCAGTTAGAGATCTTGAAAACAAACTGAACTGTTTAGTATTATCTATAGATGGACTGTCTGATTTAGCTTCTGTTTGTACCCGTAGTTTTCCTTTGCCGACTCGTCTAACAGATGCGTTAGCCAACTGACTTAACCTATAGCCAGCTGACTCACATATCTAGTCTCTATTAGATTTCAGTTAGATTTCAGTCAGCATCCAGCTGACCTGTATGCTGACTGACCTGTAGGGTGAAATTAATTATGAGTGTGTAGTTAATGTGTAATTAATTGGTAATTAATTAGTGTGCAATTGTTGGTATGCAATTGTTGGTATGCAATTATTGGTGTGCGACGAAGCTTTATACTGCTGCGAAGGTAGAACCTGTAGAGGCGAAATCCTATCGGGCATAATGAAATCGAGCAAAATTGACCTTATGACCTTAATAGCCTTGTAAATACTGTGAAGCGAGCAGGCTTCTCTGTCGGTCTCATCCGGGAAACGGTTCGTGAAGGCGGATAATAATGCTATGTCCTAGTTAACTAGAGCTAATTAAATTAGGGCTCATTAGAGCCGCAATTAGAGTTACCACTGAACCCGCGTGCTGCGCAGAAGCTGTTGTTGTGCAACTGTCTGTCGTGCAGTCGCCTGTCATATGTTAGCTCGTATGTATAAGTGGCTCGTATGTATAAGTAGCGGATCTTCCCAGAGTAAGCTCAACGCCTATTTTGGTTCCACCGTCGTCATTGAATTTTAAAGTCTACCGAAGCCTCAGCACTATGCGATATTTCAAATCTGCTGCTTTCCTCCTAGCGATCCTCAGTGGTTCGGTATCTTCACTATCCCGTGCCGCAAACGCTGCCTCTACAGAAGCTAGCGTGACATCACAACCCGCTGAGCAAGAGGCTACCAGCCTCGCTGAGCAAAGGCCCACCAGCAGCAAACTTGCCGATCTGTTAAATAGCGCTCAGGGTACCCCCAATCGCTCCCTTTTAGAAGGCTTAAATGTCCTAAAGGTCACAGCCACCTCACCAGCACCCGCATTCTCTCAAATGCCGCAGTCTCAAGCATGGCAGCCTCTCGCCCAGGAATATAACTCTCAATATGCCTCTTCAACGAAGCAAGCCATGGAGCTAGAGGACTTTAGACGATTGGTCGAATCTGTGCCGGTTGCACAGCAATTAGATGATGCCGCAGAAAATGATACGGCAGAAAATGATGCGGCAGAACAACCTACCACGCCTCAGGTAAAACAAAATGCACCCGCTGGAGACGGTTTGCCCACCCTAGAAGAAACCATTCCGCCCGCAGACGAGACCGCTGATGAAGATCCAGAAGATTCTGACCTGATAGATGCGGCACCTGTCGTCCCTGGTGTCGTCCCTGGCGCGGGATCACCTGAGACCCCAGACAATTTTCCCGACGGCGAGCTGCCGACAGACATCTCCCCAGATCCATCTTCAAATACCTTAGGAAATCCTGAAATTGGCGGCTTTCCAGACAGCCTAATTGCCGATCCCAATCCGCTCAATGTACCGACAACGGTAGAAGAAGTCGATATTGAGCGCAACCCCGTCGTGACCCTTGAGCAGGCAATTGACTTGGCCTATCGAAATAACCAAGTCTTGCAGTCTGCGCAGCTACAGCTAGAGCAAGCCGAAGCTGCCGTGGCTGAAGCCAGAGCCGCCCTACTGCCTACCGTTACCGTCGGCACTGACTTACAGCGTCAGGGCGACTTAGAGCAAACGACGCAAACGACGCTAGGAGGAACTGTACAGGTCGATTATGACCTGATCACAGGTGGTCAGCGGCAATCCTCTATTCGTGCTGCCGAGTTACAACAGCAGGTGCGTGCTTTGGCAGTTGAAGCGCAGCAAGAGCAGTTACGACTAGTCACGGCTAACCTGTATTACGCCCTGCAAGAAACGGGTGAGCAGATTCGCATTAACGAGTCTTTTGTGAATGAGGCTGAGCGTAATTTGCGAGATGCTGAGCTGCGTCAAGAGGTGGGTGTGGGTACGCGCTTTGATGTGCTGAGGGCCGATGTACAGTTGGCCAATGCGCGGCAGGAGTTGGTGCAGTCAAGATTTAATCAGGATATTGCGCGTCGAGATATTGCCAGATTGCTGAACTTGCCTTCCAATGCCGGACTGCAAGCGACGCCAGTAGCAAAGGCCGACATTTGGCCACTGAGCTTAGAAGAAAGTATTGTACTCGCGCTGCAAAATCGGGCAGAGCTAGAGCAGCAACTGCGTCAGGCCGAATTGAGCGAGGAGCAACGCCAGATTGCGCTATCCGCGATTCGGCCTCGGGTGAGTTTGTTTGCGACTTATAATTTGCAAAGTGTTTTAGACAGCAGTAACCCTCTGGTAGACACAGGCGAATTTAATGATAGCTATACCGTTGGGGCTCGCTTCAACATGCGAGTGTTTGACGGTGGGGCCGCTCGGGCTCAGGCCAGACAGCAAGAAATTGCCGGTCAGTTGGCGGAAGAGCAGTTCAGCGAAAATGCCGATCAGTTTCGTTTTGACGTTGAGGAAGCGTTCTTTAATCTGCGAGCTAACGAAGAAAACATCGCGACCTCCAGAGTTGCGGTGGCTCAGGCCGAAGAAGCCCTTAACCTAGCTAACCTGAGATTGCAGGCGGGGGTTGGCACTCAGCTTGATGTGCTCTCGGCGCAAACTGAGCTAACGCAGGCGCAGGTAAACAGTGTGAGGGCGATTTTAGGTTACAACCGTGCGCTCGCGGCGATTCAACGTGCCGTCAGCAGTTTCGATTTGTAAGGAAGGCGACGCTGAATCGTTGAGATCGTTGAGCACATGGCGAGCCGATTCAGCGTATGGGGCATTTGGTGGCTCACTACTTTGAGCTGATTGTTGCCTTGCGTCTATTTGTCCCGTTTCTATTTGTCCCATTTTTATTTGTCTTACGTCTGAAAGGGCCTTTAGATGAGCCTCCGGGTCATCTTCAGTTGCAGATGGAGTCTCTGCTGCTGCGCGAGTTGCCTGGTGTTGACACAAGCGCTCAATGGCCTGATCAGCGGTGAGAAGTCTTTTTAGGACAACCTGACCGACGGCTAGGTGGGCGGTCGAACTTGCAGGCGGATGGACTGAGGTTTTAGGCATCACTTCTAACATCAAAACGGCTTCTTCTACTTGAAAGAGCCAGAGGGTTTCGTTGTTTTCTTGAATGCTGATCGTGAGCTTTTCTATCAGTGGTCTGCGGCGTCTGCCGAGTTCATCCCACTCTCCGCCTAGTTCCCACACGCGACCGGTCATCCAGCCATCAGATAAAAAGAAATATTTCACGGCGTTGTTATCACTCTTGTACTATTTGGACTGCTATTTGGACTGCTATTTGAACTGCTATTTAGACGAATTAAACGGCTGAGCGTTTAAAAATATGGATCGGCTCATTATCACCTGAAAATTTCAGAAGGGAAGTCAACCTACAACAGTTTTTATACTCTCGCTGAATATTCGCGGCGCTTTTTATCTTTTCTCCCGGATGAGGGAGCCTTGTTCGGAATAATTAGGTGGTAGATGCACCCTGATCGAACGCTTGGATTCAGATTTTTTGACGAATCCCAGGCGTTTTTTTTTGGCTTTTTTGCCTGCTTGGCTTTCTTTAGCGCCTTACCGGCTGCGAGCCTATGATAGTCTTCTTAGTTAAACGACTAGGGAGCGAAGGGCTATGCGGGTAGGCTTGCTGTTTGGTGGATGCTCAGGAGAGCATGAAGTTTCGATTCGGTCGGCCGGGGCGATCGCGAAAGCGCTGACTATCGGTGACAACGCGACTAAGTATGAGGTTGTCCCTGTGCATATTTGCAAAGACGGTAGCTGGATTAGCGGCCCTACTGCACAGCAGGTGCTTGATTCTGGGCAGCCCTTGGTGGAGGATGCTAGCGCGACGACCTTAGCTGCATCAGCACGGTTGAGCCAACGATTGCCTAATTTATCTGATTTGGACTCTGTGGATATTTGGTTTCCGGTTTTACATGGCCCTAATGGTGAAGATGGCACCATTCAAGGGCTGTTTGAAGTGCTAAAAATGCCCTATGTAGGCTGCGGTGTGTTGGGGTCTTCGCTGGGCATGGATAAGCTCGCGATGAAAAGCGCCTTTGCTCAGATTGGGTTGCCGCAGGTGAAGTATTGCGGGGTGTCGCGATCGCAAATCTACTCCAACCCCTGCATTTTCCCCAAACTCTGTGACGACATTGAAGCTGAACTAGGCTATCCCTGTTTTGTAAAACCGGCCAATTTGGGCTCATCGGTTGGCATTGCGAAGGCGTCTAATCGGCGGGAGCTAGAGGCCGCTTTAGACAGCGCCGCTAGCTATGATCGCCGCGTCATTGTAGAAGCTGCCGTCGTAGCGCGCGAAGTGGAGTGCTCTATTTTGGGCAATGATAATCCTCAGGCGTCAGTACTGGGTGAAACGAAGTTCAACAGCGAGTTTTATGACTATGAGGCCAAATACACGGATGGCAGCTCTCAACACCTGATTCCAGCGCCCGTGCCGGATGATGTGCGCGATCGCATTCAAGAAATGTCCATTCAAGCCTTCCGAGCCATTGACGGTGCAGGCATCTCCCGTGTTGACTTCTTTTACGTTGAAGAAACGGGCGAAGTCCTCATCAACGAAATCAATACCATGCCTGGATTCACCGCTACCAGTATGTACCCTATGATGTGGCAAGCCTCGGGTATTGACTTACCTGACCTGGTAGATCAGCTCATTCAGCTAGGATTAGAAAGAAGCGCATAGTCATCGTCTATTTGGCTAGCTATCAGGCTAAACTACAAAGCCTCATAGGATACTGACTTCAAGCATAGTTGCTCAAAAATACAGTGAATCAAACATCAATTCTCAGCGTTTCAATACTTGAGAGCCCAGTTTTCACGATTTCACTGTCATAAGCATTATCTTCGCCAGTATCTTCAGCAGCATCCTCGGCAGCATCTTCATCCTCTTCTTCGTCCTCATCAAACGCCTGACTCAACGCCATTGAGCGGGTGAGCCAGTGTTCATCGAGTTTGCAAATGAGTCGAGCGTTGTTGTAAGCCTGCCGCATCGTCAATATGGTGTGGCCAATGTATTTACCTGAGGGCTCACGCCTGACGACAAGGGCGAGGTCTACGGTGCTTTCATTGACTAGGCACAAGGGCAACAGCAAATCGATGCTATTGAGTTTGGGATAATAAGTAGGGACAGCCGTTTTGTAGTTTATCTGCGTTCGTTTCAAGGTGCGATCTAAGGCTTCTTCTAGCTTATTAACAATGGTGCGATAGCCTGCTGGGTCAGCCTCTAGGGCTGCAACAAAGGCTCTTTTGTAGTCAAAAAACTCGGGCGTGGTCAGCCCTTGAGTACTCTGCGGCGTAAAGCCAGCAGGGGCGTACTGTTCTAAAAAGACCAGGGGGAGGCGCGCCATATTGTCTTTTACAACATGCTGCCAGTCTACTTGCGGAGCGCCAGCGGCTAGATAATAAAAGGCTTGATCGGCCTGCTCAAAATAGTTTGCAGCGGCGGGCAGTCGGGGAAACTGAGCAACCAGCTTTTTACCTGCAAAGCCTGCGCCTGCGATGCAGAAGACTAGATTCCACTGGCGGTTGGGCAGGTCGCTAGCGGGCCGAGTGAGCAGCGCATAAATAGGGCGCAGCAACGTGTCGAGCAGACCTGTATTAAAGGATTTGTATTGGTTGTTGTCGCTGCTCAGAACCTTACCTTCGTGCTGTAGACGAATAAAGGTATAGCGCAGGTAGCTTTTGAGAATGGGATAGGCAAAGTCAGCGGGGGGCTGGGGGCCAAAGTACCAATTTTCAGGCAGGGCGATCGCGGCTAGCTCGCTCACCTTTTGGTTCAGCATCTCCATCGAAATGCCTGCCGCTTTGGAGAGCGATTCAATTTTTAGATCAGCTGGCCGACTTAAAGTTGGATTGCTGCTTGGATTGCTACCGTTACCAGCTGCGGGCTTTCTTGGCACGATCCGCTTGGGCCTAGCAATCAACCGCCGCTCCCGACTCGGATTGAGCCGGACATAGCTAGGACTATCGGCTTTGAACTCAACGAGATCCGATCTACTTTGAATAAAGGCTTTAAAGTCGCTAAAGCCATAGCGCTGAGTAGAGAATGAGGGATTTTGACGGGTGAGGGCCTCGTATAAGCTATCTAGGTGAACCCAGCCGTCTGCACTGTTGTAGCTCGCTAGCGTGGTGGTCAAAAGCTTACGAGTGTCGGTGGCCGGACGCACATAGTAAACAGGGGCGGCGCCCGGTTTGCTCGGATCGGGTTCAATGCGCTCCATCTGCACCAAATCCGGCACGGCTTCTAGTAAGTCGATGAGCTTGGTGAAATTATATTTTTCGTAGGAAAATGAGCGGTCTTTTTGACGAAATAGGGCGCCGACTTGGGCGGCATGTGTGCGTTTTTTTTGCGGCAGTTCGTAGGTTGCCTGATAGACCAATCGACGCAAAGGGGCTGAGACTCGGTCATCAAACGCTTGCCCGTAGTCGTGATCGGGTTGCAGATCGGGTTGCAGATCGGGTTGAAAATGGGGGGGATTTCGAGAGCGGGCGGCGAGGCGATCGCGCTCAGATAAATCGCTCGAACGCCCTGGCAGTCGCAGAAGTCGCCGAAATAAGTTAGAGAGTGCGTGAAATAGAGATCTCATCTGGCGAAGGTGCGAGTCGATAGCGTCAAGGTTAAGTTAAGTGATCCACAATTACGAATTTAACCCTAGCGTAGCGAGTTTGCGCCTAAATAGCAGGCAGTTACCCATATATAGGGTGGGCATAGCTGAGATAGGCACAACTTAACCGTAGCCCCGTACCGATTTCTCTTACTCCAGCCCTAGCTCGGCCATCATCGCCAGTACCTTTTGATGACTTTCCGTTTGGCCCTGATCACGATACAGGTCGGCGGCCTTACGGATATCTGCACTGCCCCCTGATCTATCTTTTTGGGCTATTTTTATCAGCCCGCGCTTGTAATGGTCTTCGGGCGCGTCAGGCTTTAGCGCCAGCGCCTGATTGATATCGGCTAATGCACCGCTCAGATCTTGAAGTTTAAACCGTGCGCTCGCCCGGTTGGAGTAAGCACCTTGCGCATTTTGCTCGCGACCTGTCTGGTTGTAAATATCGATGGCCCGACTGTAATCTTGAATAGCGCCCTCGAAGTTGTCTTGGTTTAAGCGGATGTTGCCGCGACCATTGTACAGAGAAGCGCTTCGGGGATTGATTCGTAGGCCGCGATCGCAATCAGTCAATGCTAAATCTAGCTGTTGAGTCGCAAAGTAAGCTCCACAGCGATTGTTCAACACATCTGGATCATTAGGGCTCACGGCCAGGGCGCTGTTGTACGCGGCTAACGCAGCATCCCAATCAGGATTGGTTTTAAAAGCGTTAATCTCGCCTTTAAATATCAATGCAGTCACCGCATTAGGATTAATCGCCAGCGCCTTTTCTAACTCGTTTAGCGTCTGTTCTTTTTCGCCCTGCTCATAAAAAAGAGCAGCCCGATTGACATAGGTCCGCACATGCTTTGGGTTGATCATTAGTGCCTGGTCATAGTCAGCGATCGCGCCTGCCGTATCGCCCATGCGAGACTTTGCATAGCCTCTGCTTGCGTGTTCATCCGCCGTGATAACCGGCATTGAGATTGCCTGCTGCCAGTCTTTGGCCGCACCCAAATAATCATTTAAATCGGCCTTGCGAAGGCCTCTATTCACATAGGCCGAAATTGAGCCGGGGGCATTTTCAATCGCCTTGTTCAGGTTTTGCAAAGATGCCCGAGGATTGCCCTTAAGTGAGTTCACCGCTGACCAATTGATATAGGCTTGCCCGTTTTTAGCATCTACGCTTAAAGCACGGCGATAGTCGGCTACCGCTTTGTCATATTCGCTCATTTCGTAGTAGGTGTCGCCTCGCATGTTAAATGCCTCAGCATTGGAAGCCGTTTGAGCGATCGCCTGATCGAAAGCGCCCAGCGCGGTTGAATAGTCACCAACGGCAAACGCTAATTTGCCTTTTTCAATCAGGGCAGCAGCATTGCGAGGATCTGCGCTCAGTAAGGGTTCTAACTGGGCGATCGCCTCATCATAGGCACCCGACTCTCGATAGGCGGCGGCCAAATTAACCTGAGCCGTGCTGTCTTTCGGATTCTCTTTTACCGCATTTTTAAGCTGCCCGATATCAACAACACCGGCCTGTGAAAGGCTGTTGTGCAAAGAGAGTTGTGATTGCAGGCCCAAAATAACGCCTGTCCCCAATATCACTGCGCCAACAGTGAATCCGATGGGCTTCCAAGGCCGTTTTAACAACTGTTTTATTAAATTGAGTGAGATCGAATTGAAAGAAGGAAAAAAGCCAACAGATTTTGGCAGGGTTGGCTTAACCGATGGAGAGAAACTTGCAGGATCAACAACCGTTGCATCCACAGGGATGCCGCGAAGGGACGGCGGCTGTAGGGCCGTGAGCATATCCTCTGCCGTTGCGTAGCGGATTTGCGGCGATGAATGAATGGCACGCATGAGGATGCTGGCAAAACGAGTGCTGAGCGCAGGTGCAAACTGCTGCCACAGTAGACGATCGTTGCTGCTGTCGCGGGGAATTTCGGTAGGCGATCGCCCGGTCAGCAAATAAATCGCCGTCATCGCCAAACTATAAATATCACTGGCAAATAGCGGTTTGCCAGCGGCTTGCTCCGGCGCTATAAACCCAGGCATACCCCTGACTGGAGCCATCACCGCTTTTATTGCGCCAAAATCGATTAAACAGGGCTGCTGATCACACTGGCGAATAATAATATGGTCTGGATTAATATCGCAGTGAATAATCTGGTGACTGTGCATATGAGCCAACGCGCCCAGTGCCGCCACTAGCAGTACTCTCACTTGATCTTCTGACCAATTTTGATGCGCCGCCGCGCTCAGCGGCTGACCCTCTATCCATTCTCGAACCCAATAGAACTGATCGCCTTGTGCAAAGTAAGCATACAAGTCGGGAATGAGGCCATGCCCTTTGCTTGCCGCCTCTAGCGCCGCCGCCGCTTGCAAAAAGCGCTGCTGAGCCAACATTCCCGCCTGGTCGCTCGTTGGATTAAGCTGCTTAATCACACAGGGCCGCTGCGAGGGGAGCTGCGTATCTTCGGCCAGAAAGGTTTTACCACCCCTGCTCTGGGCAAGCGGTTGAAGAATTTGGTAGCGGTGATTGAGAAGGGACGCGGCCATGAAGTAGGGGTACGAAATTAAGTCACGGGTAAGTCACGGGAGCGCTCAAGACGATTTCTTAACGGTTTCTCAATGATTTCTCGACGGTTTCTCAATGATTTCTCGACGGTTTCTCAACTATTTCTCGACCTTGTAGCCAAACTCCGATAAGTGTACTCGCGACTGCCGCCAGCGTTCTTGCACTCGCACAAATATTTCTAGGTATACCTGGCCCGCGACTAGCTTTTGCATTTGCTCACGCGCAGCGGTGCTAATGGCTTTCATCATCAAACCGCCTTTGCCAATGAGGATGCCTTTTTGCGACTTGCGCTCTACGTTGACGGTAGCGAGGATACGGGTGATTTTTTCGTCTTCTTCAACTTTGTCGATGGCGATCGCAACCGAATGCGGCACTTCTTCGCGCGTATGCAACAGCACCTGCTCACGAATCAGCTCGCCCATAATAAAGCGCTCGGGCTGGTCAGTCACCAGATCAGGCGGATAGTAGTAAGGCCCGGTCTCTAGCTTGGCAGTCAGCTTTTCTTGCAGCAGATCTAGCCCCTCGCCCGTGAGAGCCGAGAATTTCACCACATCCCAGCCATGCGTTTCGGCCAGCGTCTCGTAGCTGCTTTTAATTTCTGCGGCCTTGCGACCGCTCTCACTGAGCTGATCGATTTTGTTAATTCCCAGAACCACCGGGCGGCTGCTGTGAGCAACTAGGTTGGCCACAAATAAGTCGCCTTTGCCAGCCACTGAGGTCGCTTCTACCACGAACAACACAACATCGACCGAGTTAATCGCGACGCGAGCATTTTGCACCAGCACCTTGCCTAGCTCGTGATGCGGCTTATGAATACCGGGCGTATCGACAAAAATAATTTGCGCCTGCGGAGTGGTTAAAATGCCCTGAAGGCGGTTGCGCGTGGTTTGGGCAATGGGAGAAGTAATCGCAATTTTTTGGCCGACTAAGTAGTTCATCAGCGTAGACTTACCCACATTAGGGCGGCCCACAATGCTGACAAATCCAGATCGAAAATCGGGCGCAGCAGTGGGAATTAAGCCCTGGCTGATGTTTGGCTTGCCCTTAATCTCTACGGCTTCTGGATTGTCTAACGGCACAATCGGATAGTCAGCAGGAGATTCTAAAGGAGATCCCTTAGCAACAGCAGGAGATCCGGCGGGAGATTTGGCAGGAGAAACAGCAGGCGAGGCAATAGATTTCGTCGCTTTAGCGCCTTTTAGCTTGGGCTTGGGCGCATCAGAAGTCGGTAGCGGCAAAGGCTTTTGTTTCACGCCCTTGTACTGGGGCGCCGCAAATTTGGGAAATGAAGCACTCTTTTTTTTTCGCGTGCCTCCCCCTTTGTGTCGGGGCCGCGCAGAAGTCTCTGACACCTCATGCCATGGATTGGATGCCTCGCTTTTGGAGGGATTACGACCCGAGGAACTGTTTCCTGATGATGCGCCCATAGGAGTTATAGAGGAGTTAGTGTCCAGTAATGTGAATGACGACTTCGCGCGTGTGGGGGCGATCGCGATGCTCCCACAGATAAATGCCCTGCCATGTCCCTAAAGCCAGCCGCCCGTCCATAATGGGGATTTGCTCGGAGGTATGCGTTAGCGCCGTGCGAATATGAGCGGGCATATCGTCAGGCCCTTCGTCACGATGGCGATAGTGGTTGCCCTCAGGCACCAGCTTAGATAAAAAAGTCTCCATATCAGCCAGTACGTCAGGGTCAGCGTTTTCTTGAATGATCAGGCTCGCTGAGGTGTGGCGAACAAAAATAGAGCACAGCCCAGTACGCACACCAGAGCTGGCGACCGCATCTTGCACCTTGCGGGTAAAGCGCCCAATAGACTTACCCTGAGTGCTCAGTCGTAAAACGGTTTGATAGTGAGTTGTCTGGGTCTGGGTCTGGGTTGTGCTGGGATTGGCCGCCATAGCGTAAATGCGTCGCAACAGTGAATGATCGGGGAAACGATGGGGTCTAACCCCAGTCTATCTCACTGCGATGAAGGCGTGACATTTGCAAAAGAGCAGCGATCGCAGCGCCTAGCCACAGCGTGTAAACCAGTGCTTAAACCAGTGCTTAAACGATGCGCAGTAGGTGGTCGGTGACAGCAGCGGCGATCGCATCCTTTCCTTGCTTATCGAGCTTATCGACTTTGCGAGGCGAGGCGAGGGGTTCGGTTAAAAATGACCAGTCGCCGCTGAAAAAATCTTCGGCATCAACCACGCGATGGTGGGCATAGTCTTGAATGCCGTCAATTAAAATTTGGGCTTCGGCAAAGCCTTCACGGGTGATGGTGATAACGCCCTTATCGAGCAGGCAGGCTTCGGCAAAGGTGCTATAGCCCGGTTTGGAGAAAACGCGATCGCACACAATCATCCAGTCTACGGGCCGCATTTTACGATCGGCAACGCGGTACAGGTTCGGCAAGTCGGGCGCGTTGGCATCAAAGGTAATAAACTGCCAGTCGGGAAATTTGGCCAGCGCGGTATAGGGAATCGCAGAGAGGCCGAGTCCGCCAAAGGTCAGTAGCACTGTTTGGGCTGGCGGAATGGGGCTGTTGAGCAAACGACGCAAATGATCTTCACAATAGGCAGGGGTTCCACCGGTTAGGCCCACATCGGTAATGTTGGGCAGTGAGGCCATCGGCTCGCAAAAGGGCAGACGAAAGGTGCGATCGCCATGAGCAAAGCAGTCAGCAATCCAGTCGGCAACATCAATAAACTCACCAAATTCTTCACCCCAAGGCCGATAGATGAAGTCCCAACCAAAATTACCAATAAACCAACAGGGAACACCCGCTTTTCGAGCAATTTTGCCCATTAGTGGCGGAATATCGGCTAATACTAAATCCACCTGATATTCATTCAAGAAAGCCGCTTCTGTTTCAACAAAGTGATCCTGCCGCGACTGAATAAACTGCATCTCTTGCAGCGTGGCAGACTTATCCATGGTGAGGCTGTCGCTTTGCAATACGCCCACATCAAAGCTAACCGGGCGATGAATGTAGCCAGCACCGCAGTCAGAACCGCCGTCAGTACCGCAGTCATCAGCCATTAAATAGCTATCTAGCAACCACTTGGGCGCCTTAGTCGCCATAATCAGCGTCAGCGGAAGACCCGCCGCCTGGCAGCGCCGTCGAACTTCTGTGGCGATTGAGGCAGCTCTGGTCGCATGGCCAAAGCCATGATTTGTCACCGCAATGTAGAGCGTAGGCATAGCGCGATTAGGGAGGAGTGATCCGTTGAATGGGTAGGGAGCAGGGTTTTAAAGCTCAAAACTGAGCGAAAAGCTTCAGCCTTAAAAGGTATCTCATTGGGTCTACGGATAGCAAAGAGGATAGCAAAAAGGGGCTCACCTACATTTGGCGAGCCCCCTTTTTAGCAATCTGCGGTCAATCTGCGGTCAATCGTCAGCACGACGACCTACAGCTGCGGGACAAAGCGCTCTTTTTCAGGAACGGTCGTGTACTCAGCCACAATCCGACGAAACTCATCGCCATCAATCGACTCTTTTTCAATCAACAGATCCACGACCCGATCAATCACATCACGGTTCTCACGAATGATGTTACAGGTCGTTGCATAGCAGGCCTGAACGATTTCACGCACAGCGATATCAATTCGAGAAGCGATTTCCTCAGAATACTCAGAGCGACCGCCCCAGTTTCCGCCCAGGAATACTTCACCTTGCTCGCTCTCTAACGCCAGCTGACCGAGATCGTCAGACATGCCAAACTTAGTCACCATTTGGCGGGCCATGTTCGTTACCTGCTGCAGGTCGTTACCGGCACCAGTGGTAATTTCAGAATCGCCAAAGATCACATCTTCAGCGGCGCGACCCCCCAAAGCCCCGCAAATGCGGGCCTTGAGCTGAGCACGAGAAATCAGCATCTGATCTTCGCTAGGCGTAAACCAGGTCAGTCCCTGGGCTTGGCCCCGAGGAATTAACGTCACCTTTTGGAGCGGGTCATGCGCCTTGATCATCGTGGCGATAATCGCATGGCCGACTTCGTGGTAAGCAATCAAGCGCTTGCTCTTACCATCGGTGAGCGGTGTGCCTTCCATACCCGCGACAACGCGGTCAATCGCATCGTCAATTTCAAGCATGGTCACGGCTTCTTTGCGGCGACGGGCGGTGAGAATGGCCGCTTCGTTGAGAAGGTTAGCCAGGTCTGCGCCGGTGAAACCGGGGGTGCGACGGGCGATCACATCTAAAGAAATATCGTCAGCGACCTTTTTGTTACGAGCATGGACTTCGAGCACCTCGCGGCGACCTTTAATATCAGGCGGATCGACCGAGACCTGACGGTCAAAACGGCCGGGACGCAAGAGCGCCGAGTCCAGCACATCGGCCCGGTTAGTAGCAGCAATGACAATGACGCCTGTATTGCCTTCAAAACCGTCCATTTCGGTCAACAGCTGGTTAAGCGTTTGCTCTCGCTCGTCGTTACCGCCACCGATGCCTGCACCACGAGAGCGACCCACGGCGTCAATCTCATCAATAAAGATGATGCAAGGGGCGTTTTCTTTGGCTTTTTTGAACAGGTCGCGGACGCGGGAGGCACCCACACCGACGAACATTTCAACAAATTCGGAACCTGAGATGGAGAAAAACGGCGTACCGGCTTCTCCTGCGATCGCCTTGGCCAGAAGCGTTTTACCCGTTCCTGGCGGGCCGACGAGCAGCACGCCTTTAGGAATGCGAGCACCAATTGCAGTGAACCTTTCAGGCTTTTTCAAAAAGGTGACCACTTCTTGCAGCTCTTCTTTGGCTTCTTCAATCCCAGCGACATCGTCAAACATCACGCCTGTGCTGGCTTCCATCATAAAACGAGCTTTGGACTTACCAAAGTTCATCGCCTGACCCGGACCACCCGCGCCACCGTTAGAGCGACGGAAGAGGAAAAACAAACCGCCAATCAGCAAAATAGGAAAGAGCAAATTGCCCAAAATGCCGACAATGGCGCCATCGTTGCGAGGCTGGTGAGAATCTAAGCTGATGTCAGCCGTCCGCAGACGCTCTACGAGCTCAGGGGCATTGCCAGGCAGGTCAACGCGCCAGCGCTGTACCCGATTGTCAATTTGAGGATCGACCGCTTCGACAATGGCGGTGCGGCCATTTTCATAAAAGTCAACCGATGTGACGCGCCCGGCGTCTAAATAATCCAAAAATCGTCCGTAGGTCATGCTAGTGCTAGCAGTATTACGACCTGTATCGGCGCTGGGATTTGCGCTACCGACGGAACCCTGCCAAAGGAAAAATCCAACCACGAGGATGGGCAGGGTCCACAGTACGGCAGTTTTCCAAGAAAAGTTTTTCATGACTCGGTGGCCTCTGTTTTTATAGATAAGCCGCAGACATTTTTATATGCACAGCGGTGCTCATGCGCGGGAATCGGCGGTTGTGATGTCGCAAATAAGCAAATTTATTACGACATCACAAGTTTTATGAGACTTGTCTTTACTAAATTTAACGTAAATTCTCAACATCGGGCAAAGAGAATTATTGAGAGAATGATTGAATGGTTGCGATCGCGGCTTCTAACCTTGGCTGATCAAAGCCTCGGCGATGCAAAATCACCCAGGATTCGGCCAGATCGGGGCCTTGCATATCACCCATGAGGGCCGCTCGGAGCGATCGCATAATCAGCCCCTTCTTCACGCCCAAGGCCTTCGTCACGGTATTAATCAACGACTGGGTATCGTCCACGCTATTAATTGGCGTTTCCTTCAACGCCGCGAGCACGGCCTGCATCGCCTCAGCGACGCCTTCTTTGCCGAGCTGATCTTTGGCCGCATCGCTAAAGTCCATCGTGGGTGTAAAGAAAAACCGACCTTGATCGACGCAATCTTTTAGCCGAGTCAAACTAGGCGCGATCATCCCGGCCAAAGGCAGCAGCCAGTCGGCATCGGCCTCAGCATCCAACGCATAACCCGCCGCTTGCCAATGGGGCAGCAGCATGGGCAGCAGTTCTGCCGCCGACTTTTCGTGCAAATACTGCGAGTTAATCCAGTCGAGCTTATCCCAGTCAAACTTTGCGCCCGCCTTATTGACCCGGTCAAAACTAAACAGCTTCGCCGCTTCTGCCAAGCTAAACAGCTCCTGCGCATCGGGCGCAGACCAGCCCAGCAGCGTCATATAGTTCGCCAGCGCCTCAGCCGTAAAGCCCATCGCCTGAAAGTCACCCACCGAGGTCACCCCATCCCGCTTAGACAGCTTCGCCCCCGACTCATTCAAAATCAGCGGCGTATGGGCAAAAATGGGCACCTTCATCCCCAGCGCCTCGTACAGCAAAATCTGCTTGGGCGTGTTCCCTACATGATCCTCACCGCGAATCACATGGCTGATTTTCATATCGGCATCATCCACCACTACCACAAAGTTATACAAAGGCTGACCCACATCACCGTTTGAATCTGAAGAATTTGAACCTGAAGAATTTGAATCTGAAGAATTTGAATCTGAAGAATTTGAACCTGAAAAATTTGAACCTGAAGAAGCGGCGCGGGCCACCACCATATCGCCGCCCAGGTCTCGCCCTTTCCAGCTCACTCTGCCGCGAACTAAGTCATTCCACTCAATTTCGCGCTCGTCCTCAATTTTGAAGCGAATCACCGCCTGCCGCCCTTCAGCCTCAAACGCCGCAATTTGATCGGCAGTTAGGTTGCGGTGCTGATTGTTATAGCGAGGCGCTTCTTTTCGGGCCTGCTGCTGTTCGCGCATGGCATTGAGTTCTTCGGGCGTCTCATAGGCCCGATACGCCAGCCCTTTGTCTAGCAGTTCTTGAATTTTGGCGCGATACAGTGGCATCCGCTGCGACTGATAAAACGGGCCTTCATCCCAGTTGAGGCCTAACCACTTGAGCCCTTGCATAATGTTCTCAGTGAACTCAGGCTTGGATCGTTCTAGGTCAGTATCTTCAATGCGCAGCAAAAATTGACCGCCCTGATTGCGAGCAAACAGCCAGTTAAAAACGGCAGTACGAGCCGTACCAATATGCAAATTTCCGGTGGGGCTAGGCGCAATGCGAACGCGAACAGACATAGGAGTAGCTAAATAGAGATTGCAGTCTATCAGCGTACTACAAGGCTATGAGCGCGGGCGACTACCTTTGGTTGGCGTTTGGTTTGGCCTTTAGGTGGCCTTTAGGTGGCGATCGCAACTAAAATCACATCCACCGCGTCAGTATATAAACCTAATGAGCTATAGATCAGCAGATATACTCGTAAACTTCACAAAAGTGGGGGAATATTTTCAGCCCAGCATCTTAAGTTTAGAAGGTAGGTTCGACGCCTCAAGTTTCTGCCGGATGCTAAAAAGCTGCAATGTACTAGTTAGTGGTACGGGATCTTAAATAAATTACTGAATCTAGAAATACTGATGGAAACAAACGTTTCTAGAAATAAGTGGGGGCTAAATTGAGGCAGATGACGCAAAAAGTATTTTTTTTAAAACTAAGTGTTGTTTTTTCAACGATCTTTTCAGCAATATTTGTTGAAGCAATATTTGTTGAAAGAGCACTCTCCCAAGAATTCGCCCCAGAAACAGCCTTGGGCTTGAATGCAGGCACTCACCATATATCAAAAATATCAGAAAATTCTGGAGTAGCTAAAGAGGTAACGGCCAGAGCGGTAACGACCAGAGAGACTGTGATGCTAGCGCAGCTGGATGATGCCTATACGCTAGGGCCTGGAGATACGATTAATATTAGCGTCTTTAACGTGCCCGAGTACAGTGGCCCTCAGCGAGTGTCGGCAGATGGGTCTATTAACTTGCCTGCCATTGGGCTTGTGAATGTGAATGGGCTAACGCCTGAGCAGGCGGGCAGTACGATTGCGATCGCCTATCAGCGTGAACTGCGCTATCCCCAAATTACCGTTGTTCTTCAAGAACCCAGACCTTTGCGCATTGCGGTCTCTGGAGAAGTGAGCAGTCCGGGCGTGTATACGCTTTCATCTAATAATGCTCAGTTTCCAACCGTCTCACAAGCGCTGCAAGCCGCAGGTGGCGTCACTCAGGCCGCTGATTTGTATCAAGTAGAGGTCCGTCGCGCGAACGGTCGTCGTACTTCTCAGATTATTTCGTTGGATTTGTGGGCGCTACTGAACAATGGAGATGTGCAGCAGGATTTGGCGCTGCGAGACGGTGATGCCATTGTGATTGGTGAAACCAACACGGTGAATGTGACCGAAAGCAACCAACTTTCAGCCTCTAACCTCGCGGCTAGTGCGGAAGAAGAAATATTGGTCGCGGTGGTGGGTGAGGTTTTTCGCCCTGGGGCCTACAAGTTTGAAGGGGGATCTAACAAAAGCCGAACAACGGTCACTCAGGTGGTGCAGAGCGCTGGAGGAATTAAACCTTCGGCTGATATTCGGCGCATTCAGGTGCGGCGGCTGACCCGTAGCGGTCGTGAACAGATTATTGATCTGAATTTTTGGGAGCTGTTGCAATCGGGCAGTTTTAATCAGGACTTGGTTTTGCAGCAGGGCGATACGGTGATTATTCCGGTGGCCAGTAACCCCACACCCAATGAAATCGCTCAAATTACAGCGGCGAACTTTTCTCCGGATGAGGTGAATGTGAATGTGGTGGGCGAAGTTGAGAGCCCAGGCCGACTACAGGTGCCACCGAATACCACTTTGGCGCAGGCAGTGCTAGCGGCGGGTGGGTTCACTCGTCGGGGCCGAGAAACCGTGGAGCTGATTAGACTGAATCCCAATGGGACGGTGACTCAGCGGAGCATTGAAGTGAGCTTGAATGAGGGGATAGACGAGGTGAGTAATCCGCTGATTTTGAACAATGATGTGATTACGGTTGGGCGCAATGGTCGGGCGCGCTTTAGTGATTCTTTAGAAGATGTGCTGGGGCCTTTTTTCAGGCTTTTGGCACCGTTTCAGCTGTTGTTTTGATTGAGTTTTGATTGAGTTAGGGATATGCGTTTAATTGTACGTTTAATACAGATAAGTAGATGTGCATAATTAATTACTTCAATCCCGATGCCCCCCTAACCCCCCAAATTTGGGGGGAACCGGACTCAGAGCCCCCAAGGTTGGGGAAACCCATTATTGGCTCAAGGGATAAATCTTATATTTTTAAGGGGCATTACGAGTGAGTTAAACCGTCTGTTAGTGTTTTGTCATTTATTTTGCTTGGCCACTATCTACCATTATTAATTATCCAGTACTTGGTTGTACATTCTCATGGAACCTTCTCAGACGCCCTCTTTTCCCGCTGATTTTACCACCAATAATGTGCGGCCTATCCCGGCTGTTTTTGCGCCAGAGCAGTCTTCTGTACTCGCGGCTTGGCAGCAGCATGCTCAGCAAGAGGAAGAGGGTGATCTGAGAAACTTGCTGTTGGTTGCTCGGCGCCGGGCTTGGGTGATTGCAGGGGTGGCCGTGGCGGTGATGTCTTTTGTGACGGTGCGATCGCTCCAAGAAGTGAAAGTCTATCAGGGTTCTTTTCGGATGCTGGTAGAACCTGTCAATGCAGAGGGCGATCTCTCGGAGTTGACCGCGTCTTTATCTGAACGACAGGTCGGTAGATCGGGGCTAGACTATGAAACGCAGATTCAAGTATTGCGCAGCCCTGAGTTGGCTGAGCCAGTGGCTCAAGAAATTCAACAAAAGTATCCGGACTTAACTTACTTTAGCCTGCTGCGAGACTTGAGTATTACCCGAGTGGGGGAAACTAAAATTATTCAGGTGAGCTATACCGGGCCTGATCCGGTGCAGATTCAATTTGTGCTCGATCAGCTCGCTGAAGCCTATTTGGAATATTCACTGGCTGAGCGACAAACCAACCTACGGCAGGGCATTAACTTTGTTGAAAAGCAGCTGCCAGAACTGCAAACTCAGGTAGATGCGCTGCAAGGAGAGCTAGAGAGCTTCCGGCGAGGAAACAACTTTATTACGCCAGAAGCACAGTCTGGACTGGTGTCTGGAAAAATTAGCCAACTTTCTGAACAGCGGGCTGAGCTACAACGACAGTTGGCTGAGGCGCAGCAGTTTTTTAATACGCTGCAGGGAGAAAATGGGGTGCTCGCCGCGCTTGATGGTGCGCCTATTTACCAACAGTTGCTGGGTGAGCTGCGTTCGGTAGAAACAGACATTGCCAAAGAGCTCACCCGGTTTGAGCCGGATAGTTTGGCCATTACGGTATTAGAGGAACAGCGAGAGAATTTGTTACCGCTGCTACAGCAGGAAGCCCAGCGAGTGGTGGGCACCAAGCAGGCGATCGCCGCGAACAACCTACAGGTGTTGTCTGTTCAAAGCAATGCGCTGGCGCAGGAGGAGCAAACAGCGGCGCAGCTAGGGGGCGAGTTACCGTCGCTGATTCGTCGCTACACCGATTTGCAGCGTGAGCTAGAAGAAGCCGTACAAACCTTGAGCCGCTTTCGCTTAACCCGCGAAACGTTAGAAATTGAGGCGGCCCAAACGGAGATTCCCTGGCAGTTGATTGAAGTGCCGACCCTGCCCACGGCCCCCATTTCACCCAACTTGCAGCGGAGCCTGCTGTTAGGCTTTGTCGCCAGCCTACTGTTAGGGCTAGGCGCAGCCCTTTTGCTCGAAAAGTTAGACAATGTATACCACTCTGTAGATGAGCTAAAAGCGGGCACAAAACTGCCGCTGCTCGGCACCTTACCGATGAATGCAATACTCAGAGATAACCAAGCCAAAAGAAAAGGCCTATTTTCTGAGATTTCGAACAATCTTGCTAACCTAAAACTAAACAAAAGATCGCGTTCGGCTTACTACGGCTATGGCGGCAACAGCGAGTCTAGCTTTTTAGAAGCGCTGCGGGTGCTGCATACGAATATTCGAATGCTGAGTTCAGATAAACCGATTCGATCTATTTTGATTAGCTCGGCGCAGCCGGGAGAGGGAAAATCTACCGTGGCGGCTAACTTGGCGCAGGTGGCGACGGCCATGGGGCAGCGGGTGCTGGTGGTCGATGTGGATTTGCGCAAACCCCAGGTGCATGACCGCTTGGATTTGCCTAACAAGATGGGGCTTTCTAACCTAATTGCCGATAACCTGCCGCTGAAATCTGTGCTTAAGCAGGTTAGGCCGGATGGTCAGCTCTTTGCCCTCACTTCGGGTAAAGTCCCGCCCGATCCGACCAAGCTGCTGTCTTCTCAGCGGATGAAGCAGCTGATGGCGACATTTGCGGCCAGCTTTGATTTGGTGATTTATGATGCGCCGCCGACGACAGGACTGGCAGATGTGAGTTTGTTGGGTCAGTATACCGATGGGCTGGTGCTGATTAGCCGCATGGGTAAGACAGATAGAATGGTTTTGAAGCAGACGATTGAGACCTTGAAGCTAGCGCAGATTCCGGTATTGGGGATTGTGGCCAATGGGGTGAGTTCGACCGGGATTGGCGGCTATCGGTATTATGCCTATGGATATGCGGAAAGGGATGAGGAAGAGATAACTGAAGTGGGTATCGCTCCTGGAAATGGGCGAAATGGGAATGGTCGCGATGGAAATGAGCAAAATGGAAATGGGCGAAACGGAAATGATTTTTTGTTTTAAGCCATGACTTTTTCTGTACTGTCTCAACAAGTTCGGTGGCGGCAGCCTGAAATGTTAAGCGCCGGGGTTGATCAAAGCCGACTGGTGATTGCGGATGCGCCCACAGCATCAGAGTCGTTTTCTTTTTTGGTGATGGGTGATACGGATGCCGGGATAGAAGCCGGGATAGAAGAGAAGGGGTCTGCTTTTGCTGAAGGGTTTGCCAATCAGCTGCTGAGGCAGCTGGGTGAGAGTCGGTTTGTGTTGCATACGGGCGATGTGACCTATCCGATGGGGTCTTATGAAAATTATTTAAACGGATTTTTGTCTCCCTATCGGCGTTTATTAAAGCAGTTGCCGAGTAGCGCGGCTTACCGGGCCACATCGGTGGTGTTTGAGCGACCGGTGCTGCCGGTGCCAGGTAATCATGACTATGCGAGTGTTGGGTTTGGGCTGTGGCAGCGACTGTTGCAGCAGCTGTGCGATCGCCTCAGAGAGTCTTTTAATATAGACTGGGGCCATTATGGCGGGCCGGGGGGTGAAGCCTATGGCCAAACCTTTTTGGATGATTTGGCGGGGCTCACGCCTGAGCAACTTTCGCAGCATTTAAAGCGGCACTACAGCGCTGCTGCCGGTACAGCGCGGGTGGGGCCAGCAGCGGCGTTGGCCTATTGCCTGAACTACCAGCCCGGTCAGTTTACACGGCTACCGAATCGTTACTATCGTTTTCGCTATGGTGGCATCGACTTTTTTGCGCTGGATTCTAATACTTGGAAAACCGCGCCGGATGTAGAGGGATTTGACCATGCGCAGCTTGCTTGGCTCGAACAGGGCCTGGTTGAGTCTGTCCAAGATTCGAGCGTGGGCGGCAGAATTGTGTATTTGCATCACTCTCCCTATACGACTGAGACGAGCCGGTGGCAGGAGCCAGAAACACTGTGGGTGCGTCGGCATTTGCGAGGGGTGTTGGCCGCTGTGGGGGCAAAGACGGGCGCTAGGGTTGGGCGATCGCCCCAGCAGCCTATTGTTGATTTGGTGATTAGCGGTCATGCGCATTGCTTGGAGCATTTAAAGACGCTAGAGACGGGGCAAGGCGATGCCCAAATGGACTGGGTGGTGTGTGGGGGAAGCGGTGCAAGCCTGCGGCCTCAGCGGAGAGATGCGGATGTTGAAATTTTAGAAAATATTACCTATGGGCAGCGTATATTCACAGAGAAGGTGGCGGCGTCTTGTTTTTTTGCAGGTCGGCATGGCAAAGGAAGCAAAAAACAGAACCAATATAGTTTTTTAAAAATCAATATTTGTCCTGACAGGACGAATATGATTAGCGTTGTTCCTTTTATGGTTGAAAGGCAGAATGGGCAGTGGGCAACGCGAATGCTAAATGCACTCAATGTTGGCGCTGACCAAGGCATCAAAAAAATAAGGGAAGTTGTTCCCTGATTGCCTCATTAAAGTGTGTAGTGTGTTTAAAAATATATTACTCTTAAGCGATTTCACAGAGATTTCATAACAAATTTTCTGTGTGTATGTCATATTCAACATAGGTGCATCTGTAGCGTATTATTTGCCGTTTGAGCGTATTATTTGCCGTTTGAGCGTATTATTTGCCGTTTGGGCGATTATTAGCCTTTGGAGCGATTATTAGCCTTTAGAATGGGTTAGGCTAATTTAGGCTAATGATGACGACAGCTTAGGGCCGCCACATTTTCATTCAAAAAGGGTTAAGGAATAGGCCAATAAATAAAGTATCGCTTCCCCCTCGCCCTAAATCCTTGTCTCTGAGGAGAGAGGCTTTGAATGAGGTGGTTTAAGGCGCACCTCTTTTATTTCTTTAATATGTTTTTTCGCAAGTTTAGAAGCAAGTTTAGAACGCAAGCTTAGAACGCAAGCTAAGTTAGATCTTTTTATCTTGGATCTACATTTATTTTCTTCTATTTGTCTTTATTTGTCTCTATTTATCTTTTATTTGTTTTTATTTGTTTTGGGTTAAAAGGATTTTTCCGGTGCTGTCTGTTTAATTTCGCATGAATGTAGTAAACAGAGAAGGATATGCTTCTTTATTGGATGTGTTTGGCAGCGGGGTTGTTGTCGGTGGTAATCGCGATCGCAGCGACGCCTGTGATTAAATCTATTGCCGTTAAGTATGAGTGGTTAGATGTGCCTTGTAGCCGTAAGGTTCACCGCGAGCCGGTGGTGCGGTTGGGTGGCGTGGCTATTTTTATGGCAACGATTTTGATTGCGATTGTTTTTATTGCGATTGTTTTTTCTGAGGCCGTTGGGGTTGAATCGCTGGGGTTAGAATCGCTGGGGCTAAAAGCTGGCGGATTTCAGGCTTTAGCCAAGGTGGCGATGCATGATGCTAGCGGGGTGATGCTGCTGGGCGGTAGCGGCTTTTTCTTGATTGGGCTCACGGATGATTTGTTGAATTTGTCGGCGGTGAAGCGGCTGGGCATGCAGTGTGCCGTCTCGGCGGGGGTATGGTTATTGGGCATCCGCGTAGAAACTTTGGCATTGCCGGGTTTGTCGCCGGTTGATTTGGCTTGGCTGAGCCTGCCTGTAACCGTGTTGTGGTTGGCCGGTGTGGTGAATGCGATTAACTGGATGGATGGATTAGATGGCTTGGCGGCGGGCGTTGCTGGGATTGCCACGGGCGCGGTGATGGTGGTGGCGATGGTGACGATGCAGCCGATGCTGGCCCTGGTGGCGGCGGCGTTGTTAGGAAGCTTGTTGGGTTTTCTGTATCATAACTCACATCCTGCCAGCATTTTTATGGGTGACGGCGGATCTTATTTTGTGGGATTTGTGCTGGCGAGTTTGTGTATTGTTGAATCGCAATCCTTAGCGTCGCTGCCTGAATATGCTTGGGCGGGCCTGCTGCCGCTGACTGTTTTGGCGGTGCCCTTGGGCGATATGTGTTGGGTTATTTTAGCTCGGTTGTTTCAGGGAAGTTCTCCTTTTGAAGCGGATAATCGGCATTTGCATCATCGTTTGTTGCGATTGGGGTTGTCGCATCGGAGGGCGGTGTGGGTGGTGTATGGCTTGGCAGCGATCGCAGGCAGTGGCTCGCTAGCGATGATGCAGGTGGCTGGGCCGTGGCTATGGATGGTGGGCGCGGTGAGTGGCGCGATGGGTGGTGCAGTGGGGTTGGGAATGGCGATGGGCGGGTGGCGATGGCCGATGCAGGCAGAGACGGGCGATAGGTCGGAGCAGTCCGAAGCGTTATCTAAAACGTTATCCAAAACATTAAATGCGGTAGCAGGGAAATAGACATGGTGTTCAATCAACCATTGGCAAGAGAGAGTGATGGGCGGGTAGCGAGCGCTGGGGGGGCTGATGCGGCTGATGCGGGACGGAAAATGACTCAGACAAATCATACAAACCAGACAAACCAGACAAATCAGACAAATCATACAAATCAGACAAATCACACAAAAACAGCTTTGCAGCTGATGGTGATGACGCAGTTTTTTCCGCCCGATTTTGCTGCGACGGGGCAGCTGATAGAGGAGCTAACGACGCAGCTGGGTAAACAGGGCATGGATGTGAGAGTGTTTACCGGGCAGCCGGGATATGCGTTTGTAAAGGATGACGCGCCCATGGTGGAAGAAACGGGGCGGGTGTGGGTGAAGCGATCGCGCATGAGTCAGCTGTTTGCGGGTCGGATTCGGGGTAAGGCGATTAATGGGCTGGTGTTTGCGGTGCGATCGCTGTCGCATTTGATGCGGCGATCGCGCCAGTACGATGCGCTACTGGTGACGACTGCGCCGCCTTTTTTGCCGGTGGTGGGCTACCTGGCCAATGTTTTGTTTGGCAGCCGGTATGTGTGTTTGCTGTATGACCTGTATCCGGATATTGCGGTAGAGCTAAATGTGGTGAAGCAAAACCATCCGGTGGCGAGGGCCTGGCGGTGGCTCAATCGGCGGGTGTGGCAACGGGCGGCGGGGATTATTGTGCTGAGTGATTCGATGAAGGCGCGGATTGCCGAGCAATGTCCGGCGGTGGCGGATAAAATTTCGGTGATTCATAGCTGGTCGGACGATGAGAAGATTGTGCCGATTGCGAAGGAAGAGAATTGGTTTGCCCAAGCGCATGGGCTAACGGATCGGTTTGTGGTGCTGTATTCGGGCAATATGGGCCGCTGCCATGATATTGATACGCTGCTGGAGACGGCGACGCTGCTAAAAGATGAGCCAGCGCTGTTTGTATGTATTGGCGGGGGGGCGAAGCGAACGGCGTTGGCCGAGGCGGTAGAGGCCAGAGGGCTGGAGAATTTTCGGTTTTTGCCGTATCAGGAAAAGGGGGTGCTGCCCTATTCGCTGACGGCGGGGGATGTATCGGTGGTGAGTGTGGCGGCGGGGATGGAGAGCTTAGTCGCGCCGAGTAAGCTGTATCCGGCGATGGCGACGGGCAGGCCGATTGGGGCGATTTGCCCAGCGGGGTCGTATTTGGGAGCGCTGCTGAGCGCGGCGAACTGTGGGGCGGCGTTTGAAAATGGGGAGGCCCATGGGTTGGCGGAGTTTATTCGCGGGCTGATGCAGGATGGGGCAAAGGCTGAGCGCATGGGACAGGCAGGGCGAGCGTATTTGGTGGCGAATTTTACACCGGAGATTGTTGCGAAGGCGTATTTGGCGGTGATTGAGGGGGTTTGTGGGGATTAGGTGGGAAATGGGGATTAGGGAAATGGGGAGTGGGGAGAAGTAATGAAAGGGGAGGTATGAAAAGGGGTTGATATATTTGGTAACTATGTGTAATTTCTCTGAGGTCAGATGCCCGGATAGCTGCAAACATAAGCTTGATGTTTAGATAAACATTACTTGATATTAGATCTGAATCTTTCCGGTATTGTTGGGGTCATGCAAGAATATTGGGGTGGTGAGGAGAATGGTTGCTTAAGAGTATTTTTGAGTTGTTTGAGCTGTTGATGCTGGGTTATCTTTTTGACCTAGATTTTGCGACCTAGATTTTTTGAGCTAGATTTTGCGGCCTAGATTTTTTGAGCTAAGTAGATGTGCATAATTAATTACCTAAACCCCGACGCCCCCCTAACCCCCCAAATTTGGGGGGAACCGGACTCAGAGCCCCCAAACTTGGGGGTCGGGGGGCATTACGAGTAAGTTAAACCGTCTGTTAGTGTTTTGTAATTTATTTTGCTTGGTTACTTAGTTACCTAAACCTTAATTACCTAAACCCCGACGCCCCCCTAACCCCCCAAGTTTGGGGGGAACCGGACTCAGAGCCCCCAAGATTGATGGTCGGGGGGCATTACGAGCAAGTTAAACCGTCTGTTAGTGTTTTGTAATTTATTTTGATTGGTTACTTAGTTAGGCTTGGATTTAAAGATTTGATTGTTTAAGTATTTATCAGGGGAGGGACTGTGCAGACACGAAAACGGCGGAACCGAAAGCGATCTAAGCGGCGGGCGATTTGTTGTCCGAGGCATGGCTGCTATATCGATAGTGTGAGCCAAAAGCATCGGCTGTATGCGGATAAGGCTGAGCATTTGCAAGAGAGAGGAATGCGACGGCGGGTTTCGCTGCAAGTGATGGCGCACTATACGACGGTGCCGCTTGACAATGAGTGGCTGGAGGCGTTTTGGTGTGAGGTGTGCCAGCAAAATGAGTGGTATTGGGTGGTGAAGTCGCCAGAGGGTGATTTTACCTTAAACAGAATTCCTGAGGATTTGTGGCAGCAGGCGCAGGGGGTGATTTTGGCGACAGGGAACCCAACGGTGAGTGAGTTTACTCGGCGGCAGTCGCGACGGATGAATTATTATGGGGTGAAAGATTTTGTGATGGTGTCCTAATGTAATGTTGTTCTGGTGTAATGGTCTCCTAATGTAATGTTGCTTGAGGATAATGTTGTCTGAGTCAGACTCCTAAGCGTTGTTCTTTGCTAGCTCTTTTGAAGCATTTATTTTTTTACAGCACCGGTTTACTTACAGCATAGATAGAATACTTTGAGAAAGTTGTTTTTCTTAGGTTCTATTCGATATCTTTTTTTGAGTGACGAGTGTGGGCTTCGATGGTCTTTTTTTAGATCTCAGTCTCCTCAGGCTTGGCCAGATATGGGGCCGGTTTTGAGGGAGACTTGTGTCTGAGGCTGACTTGAGTTGCGAACGACTCCGCTCACCCCTCGGTTATCGCGCGACGAGCGCTGAGCGGAGTCGAAGTGTGTTTTATGAGTCAGCTTATTTCATGGCTTGCGCAATATCGAAGTCGCTGAGGCCACGTGATTGGCCAGGCAGACATCCTAAGGTTGACCCAGCTAGGGTTAGTTTTGGGGGAGAGATGTGCCTGGGCCTTTATGATAGGGGGAGCAGTGCTGCAGGCGTTTTTATCGTGAAGACTTTGCCAGTTGGGTTATTAGATGATGTGGTTGAGCGGCTGGTGAGCAGCTTGAACCCGGAGCGGATTATTTTGTTTGGCTCTTATGCTTATGGTGAGCCGAATGAGCATAGTGATATTGACCTGATGGTGGTGGTTTCGGTGTCGAATGAGCCTGGCTACAGACGCGCTCAGGAAGCTCATAAGGCTCTGCAGGGATTGGGCTACCCAAAAGATATTATTGTGATGACGCGTAGGGAATTTGATAGGAAGGCGACGGTGCCAGGTTCTTTGGTGAGTTTGGTATTGCGCAAGGGCAAAGCTTTGTATGGATAACCCAAAGGCTGATGAGATTAGGCAATGGCTTGTCAAGAGCAAAAGAGACCTAAAAGCGGCTCAAATCCTGATGGCTAGTGCAGAGCCGTTATTAGATGCTGGTGTTTATCACTGTCAGCAGTCTGCGGAGAAAGCACTTAAGGGTTATTTAGTCTTTAGAGATTGTGAACTACAAAGATCGCATGACCTAGTAGCGATTCTAGAGATGTGCGCCGCGTATGACTCTAGCTTTTCTCAATTAAAGACAGAGGCGCGTATGCTAACGCCATACGTTATGGAGTTTCGCTATCCTGGCGATGAGTTAGAGCCGGACAGGAAAGATGCCGAGGAGGCTATGAAAATGGCGGCGACCGTTCTGGCGTTTGTCTCGCAGAAGTTACCCGATGAGATGACAGAGCCTCAATAAACCTATTGGATGCGTGTTATTAAGCTTATGTCGGTGTCGTCAGTTAGCGAAATCGTTAAGAATGGAATTTGGTTTGATCCTAAGAACTGGAGTGACCTGATGCCGACGGGTGACGATATTGCGATCGCAATTAACCGCTTGTTTGAGCTTTTGGCGGAACGCCAGGTGGACTATTTGCTTGTGGGTGGGATTGCGCTGCTGAGTTATGTGGATGGGGGTATAGGGATTGGGGTTGGGATGCGTACTATATAATTGGCGTATTGCGACTATGGGTGAGATAGGGGTAATGAGCAGCATAACTATTCGGGATCTGGATAATCGACTAACGGCTCGGTTGAAGGCGAGGGCTGCGCAGGGTGGGCGCTCTGTAGAAGAAGAGGCTCAGTTGATTTTGCAATGTGTTTTGGAGAAAGATGAGTCTACGACGCTTGCGTCGCTGGCGTCTTCGCTGTTTGGTGTAGATTGGGGAGTGGAACTGGGGGCGCATCCTGCGGTTGAGATGCGTGAAGTGGATGGGCTGGAAGATTGATTATCCTGGATACTAATGTTCTTTCTGAGATGATGCGGCCTGTTCCTAATCTTCAGGTTGTTCGTTGGTTGGAGAGGGAGCCTTTGGTATCTTTGGCAACGACTAGCATTTCGATTGCGGAGATCTGCTATGGCATTTTGCGTCTGCCTGATGGTCGGCGTAAGGTAGGTTTGCAGGATCGTTTTGAGGAGTTTGGGCAAGGTTTTATGCCCGAACCAACGCCTACTCCCTACTCCATGCTCCCCACCCTCAAAAAGAAGGATGAGGCTGAGGCGGCAGTGGAGATGGCGGAGTTGGTGTTAGCGTTTGTTGTTCAGTTATTACCGAATGATGTTTCGACATTAGAATGATTGCGGCTTTGACTCATTCTGAAATATCTGTTTTTGTTATGAGGGTATGCTGAGCTACTTAGATTTGGGTAAGGCAAGCGTGGCGGGTTTGGGATTGAGTGTGAGAAGCGCGAGAAGCGTGAGAATTGTTGCAGTTATTGGAAGTTTTTATGACAACTCAACCACCGGAACTGATTATTGAGGCGGGCCGAGCTGAGAAGCAGTATTGGAAGGATTTGTGGCGTTATCGAGAGTTGTTTTATACGCTGGCTTGGCGGGATATTTCGGTTCGCTATAAGCAAACGGTGATTGGGGTTGCGTGGGCGCTGATTCGTCCGTTTTTGACGATGGTGGTGTTTACGATTGTGTTTGGGAATTTGGCGAAGCTGCCGTCGGAGGGGGTGCCTTATCCGATTTTGGTGTTTTCGGCGATGTTGCCTTGGCAGTTTTTTTCGAATTCTTTGAGTTCGGCGAGTGAGAGTTTAATTAGCAATGCCAATTTGATTTCTAAGGTGTATTTTCCTCGGATGGTGGTGCCGACGAGTGCGGTGGTGACCAGTTTTGTGGATTTTATGATCTCGGGGATGATTTTGCTGGGGTTGATGATTTGGTATAATTTTGTGCCGAGCTGGCGGATTGTTACGCTGCCGCTGTTTATTGCCATTGCGTTTGCGGCGTCGATGGGGGCGGGGTTGTGGCTGTGTTCTTTGAATGTGAAGTATCGGGATTTTCGCTATATTGTGCCATTTGTGGTGCAGTTTGGTTTGTATATTTCGCCGGTGGGGTTTAGTAGCAGTATTGTGCCGGAGAAGTGGCGGCTGTTGTATTCGCTCAATCCGATGGTGGGGGTGATTGATGGGTTTCGCTGGGCGATTTTGGGGAATGATTCGGCGATTTATTGGCCGGGTTTTTGTTTGTCGCTGGGGTTGGTGTTGGTGATTTTGGTGACGGGGGTTCAGTATTTTCGGCGGGTGGAGCGGACGTTTGCGGATGTGATTTAGGGGGGAGTGGGGAGTAGGGAGTGGGGAGTAGGGAGTGGGTAATCGCGGTTTGACTCGCTTGTGATGCCCTCTGACCTACTTAGTTGGCTGTAAACCAGTAAGCAAAAGCTATAAACGCTTACTAGTTAGCTGCTAACCAGTAGGCAAAAGCTATAAACGCTTACTAGTTAGTTGCTAACCAGTAAGCAAAACTTATAAACGCCTACTAGTTAGCTGCTAACCAGTAGGCAAAAGCTATAAACGCTTACTAGTTAGTTGCTAACCAGTAAGCAAAACTTACTAACGCTTACTAGTTAGTTGCTAACTAGTAAGCAAAAGCTATAAACGCTTATAGGTTAGTTACTAACTAGTAAACGTAGCTTATGAATGCTTGCTGAGCAGGGTAGCTTACTTAAGTAGCTCAGCATAATGAAGTCTATGAGGGCAATGGAATGACTGCATTGGCCCCCCTGCCCCCCAAGTTTGAGGGGTTCTGAGTTCGGACTAACCCTAAACTTTTCGACCTACTTACTTACAGTTTGTAAGAATGATTGCGGTACGCGCTTCAATACCTTGTTTACAAGGTAGTCTCAGTAGCTATTTTTTGTTTGGTTAATACGCTCTATTATTTCCAATTTTTATGTCTGATACTGTTATCCGAGTCGAAAACCTAGGCAAGAAGTATGTTATTGGGCACCAGCAAGAGGGTGAGCGATATACGGCGCTGCGGGATGTGGTGGCTAATGGTGCTAAGGGCTTCGCCAAGCGCTTTAACCCTCTAAAGTCCCGCTCCCCATTCCCAACTCCCCACTCCCCCTCCGAAGACTTTTGGGCTCTTAAGGATGTGTCGTTCGACATTAAGCAGGGGGACAGAGTCGGCATTATTGGCCGCAATGGGGCGGGAAAGTCTACGCTGTTGAAGATTTTGAGTCGGATTACGGAGCCGACGAAGGGGCGGATTAAGATTCGGGGGCGGGTGGCGAGTTTGCTGGAGGTGGGGACGGGGTTTCATCCGGAGCTGACGGGGCGGGAGAATATTTACCTGAATGGTGCAATTTTAGGAATGAGTAAGGCGGAGATTCGCCGAAAGTTTGATGAGATTGTGGCGTTTGCTGAGGTGGAGCGGTTTTTGGATACGCCGGTGAAGCGGTATAGCAGTGGGATGTATGTAAGGTTGGCGTTTGCGGTGGCGGCGCATTTGGAGCCGGAGATTTTGATTGTGGATGAGGTGTTGGCGGTTGGGGATGCGCAGTTTCAGAAGAAGTGCTTGGGGAAAATGCAAGATGTCGCAGGAGAAGGCCGTACAGTTATTTTTGTTAGCCATAATATGGCCGCTGTTTCTGCACTTTGTTCAAAAGCTATGGTACTCAAGGAAGGAGTTATTCAATCTCCACTTGAATCTGTCCACACAGCGATGGAGGCTTATCTAGAACAAATCAAGGTCATTACTGCAGACAATCTATCTGATAGGAAGGACAGAAAGGGCGAAGGGAAAGTTAAGATAACTCATTTTTCAGCATTTGATAGGAGTGGTAATGAGCAAGCAATCTTACTTTCTGGTCAGTACACGGAGTTTAGAATATACTATGCATCCTCCAAAAACTTTTCGTCAAAGAATGCTGTTGCCGGAATAAGTATTAATCAACCTGGTGGTGGGTGCTTAACTGAATTAAGTAATCAATTTGCCTCGCAAGAGCTTTGCGAATTTCTTCCTGCAGGTTATATTTCTTGCATAGTTAACAAGCTTCCCCTCTCTCCAGGAAATTACTCTATTAATCTGATTCTGAGAGATGGAAATACTATTCAAGACTGGGTTCAAGAAGCTGTTACTCTTAGTGTTGAATGTGGAGATTTCTACGGAACTGGGAAGCTTACAACAAAACGCTCATGTATTTTAGTTGATCAAAAATGGGCATCGAAATTGATGTCGAAGACTTTCGTATAAAATACACTAATAGTGCAGGGCTGTTTCATTATACTACCGACGGCTCAAAAATAAACTAGCTAGTCCTACTGCTGCTAGGGTTCTGGGCTTTCAAAAGTCCAGTCATTAGTCGTCGAGAGTATATAAAAAAAATTATTGCCTGTAAGCTTTATCAGTTTTTTTAAGACTCAGCTCAAAGCTCGGCACTGGTTCCGCGAAATGGGATAGCATAAAGCATTAATGCGTATAGCTTAGGCGATAATAGGGGGGATATAAGTTTCCCATCGTCGTACTATGGATTTGTTTTCCCACGCGTGTCCCTGCTGCACAAGTGAAGCGGTTCATGTTCATACGCGCTACAAGACTCAAGCCCATGGCAATCGGACTATCTACCATTGCCGTAGCTGTGATATCTACTACAGCGAAACCTTTGCTACGCCGATTGCAGGGCTGACAACGCCGCTGAGCCGCATCATTGGCGTGCTGACGGCAAGAACTGAAGGGATGAGCCTCAATGCCACGGCACGAACCTTCAAGGTCTCGAAGAAAAGTGTGATTGACTGGGAACATCGGTTGGGTGAGCTCAAACCAACGCTGATACTCTATGCCCTCCTGCATGAATTTATTCATCAGGAAATAGAAGGCGACGAACTCTACACCAAAGTCGATAAAAATGTACCGGCTTCAGCCTCGGAAGGTTGGACAATTGTGCTGATGGAGCGAGGCAGTCGTTTTCTATGGGAATTGCACTGTGGGCACTGGTTCCGTCTAGTTGGATCACATATCCATTTCCTAGAAGGGCTGTAGCGTTTAGCCTCAAAAAACATAATTTAGTATCTGAACGTGAAATCAAGGTATTCAGCCATTTTAGGGCAAAAAATTAACTAACTTGTTTTTGAGGAAAATCCTTGTATCCCTCACGTAATAATGCTTTTCATATCCAATTCGACGGAACCAGTGCCCAATGCTTTCAGGAATATTATCGAAAAAAATTAGCACTTGTACAGGGATCGTTCATGGCTACATCTAAAATCCTATTTTCTCGAAATCTTACTGTGCTTAAAGAACTGTGATTGTGTACTTGTCTCTCAAAAACCAATAATCCTAAAAAACTCAAGCAAGCCTTAATTTTAAAATCTTACTTTTTGAGATTGAGTTACTGCAATTCTTTTTTTGCAAAGGTACAGTTAAAAATCTCTCAATAACCCATATTACAGGCACGTAACAATCTCTATATTCTAAATAATTAGTATTCTTGATTTGGAGCAGAAAGTGAAAAATTCTAATATCCGTTTCGCTTTGGTAGGATGTGGTCGAATTGCAAAGCGCCATGCAGAGCTGTTAGGAAACCACAAAATACCAGGTGCTGAGTTAGCTGCAGTATGTGATGTGGATGAAGTCAAGGCTCAATACTATGGTCAAAAGTTTGGTGTGCCTGTCTTCTCCAATATGGAGAAAATGGTAAAAACCGAAAATATTGACGTAGTCTCTATTTTAACGCCTAGTGGCCTTCATGCTGAGCATACGCTAAAACTTGCGCCATACAAAAAGCATATTCTAGTCGAAAAGCCTATGGCTCTTTTACTAGGAGATGCAAATGCAATGATTGAAGCATGTGATCGTTATGGATGTAGGCTCTTCGTAGTTAAGCAGAACCGTTTTAATGTGCCAGTTGTCAAGCTACGCCAAGCTATTGATGGTGGTCGTTTTGGGAAATTGGTTATGGGGACTGTGAGAGTTCGGTGGAGTCGAAATCAAGAATATTACGACATGGATGCCTGGAGAGGTACTTGGGCAATGGATGGGGGAGTCCTTACCAATCAAGCAAGCCACCATATCGATTTGCTTCAATGGATGATGGGCGATGTTGAGTCAGTTATGGCGATGAGTCGAACAGCATTAGTTGATATTGAGGCGGAAGATACAGCAGTCGTGATTCTACGCTTTAGAAATGGAGCGATCGGAGTTATAGAGGCCACTACCGCTACGCGACCAAACGATTTAGAGGGATCAATTTCTATTCTCGGAGAACATGGTACAGTCGAAATTGGTGGGTTTGCTGTCAATCAAATGAAGACTTGGCAATTTGATAAGAGATTGCCTGAAGATGAGTCTATTTTAGAGAAGTACTCTGTAAACCCTCCAAATGTTTATGGTTATGGGCATCATACTTATTACACACATGTTGTTGAATGTCTTCAGAAAAATACACATCAACTTGTAGATGGCTTTACTGGCCTCAAAAGCTTAGAGCTCATTAATGCGATATACGAATCGATTGAAACTGGGAGAGAGATTTTCTTGCGGTTTCGGCCCAAAATGAGCCGTTTAGGATATAACTAATGACTATCGCCGAAACATCGAAAGTATATCCTAACGTAAGACTAGGAGAGAATGTAATCATTGAAGATTACTGTATTGTTGGACTTCCCTTTAAAGACTACTCAGGTGAACCTACCATTATTGGAGATGGAGCAGTCATACGCTCTCACAGCGTGATTTACGCAGGCAATACAATAGGAGCTAACTTTCAGACCGGACACAAAGCCAACTTGCGTGAGCTCAATAATATTGGTAACGACGTTAGTGTAGGCACACTTAGTATAGTTGAACATCACGTGTCTATTGGAAATGGAGTTCGTATACACAGCCAAGCTTTTATACCCGAGTTTTCTATTTTAGAGGACTGCTGCTGGATTGGACCAAATGTTGTACTAACAAATGCCCGGTTTCCGCAGTCACCTACTGCTAAAGCTGAGCTAAAAGGGCCTACGATAGGAATACGCGCACGCATTGGGGCTAACTCGACGATTCTACCCGGAATATCTGTTGGTTCAGAGGCACTTGTTGGAGCAGGCAGTGTAGTAACTAAGCCTGTATCTGAACGAACAATAGTAGTGGGTAATCCCGCTAAATTTGTGCGAAATATTCATTATTAAGCACTTAAGCATTCAAGTAATTATGAGAAGAAGCCATTATGCTAATTTCAAACACCAAGCATGAAATTACTGTTCCGCTTAACGATTTAACTGCTCAGTATATATCTATCAAATCTGAAATTGATTCCGCTATAGAAAGAACAATTTCATCTACGGCATTCATTGGAGGAGAAGAAGTAAAGCAGTTTGAAAAAGAGTTTGCTGACTACTGTGAGGTTAAAGCATGTACCAGCGTTGGGAACGGCACTGATGCATTGTATTTAGTTTTGAGAGCTTTAGGAATCGGTGAAGGGGATGAAGTAATCACTGTAGCTCACACGTTCATTGCGACAGCAGAAGCTATTTCGCTTGCGGGTGCTCACCCAGTCTTTGTAGATATTTGTGAGGATACGATGTTGATCGATCCAGATGCTGTAGAAGCAGCGATCACCTCACGCACACGAGCAATCATTGCTGTCCACCTTTATGGGCAGCCCTGCAATATGACTCGCTTGATGGATATCGCTAAACGCCATAGTCTTAAAGTAATAGAGGATGCAGCCCAAGCTCATGGAGCCTATACACAAGGCCAGCGAGTTGGTTCACTAGGTGATGCAGCCTGTTTTAGCTTTTATCCAGGGAAAAACTTGGGTGCTTATGGAGACGGTGGGGCAGTTGTTAGTCAGAATGAAGCTCTGATCGAGCGTATCCGAATGTTAGCCAATCACGGACGTCTCGAAAAGTATCTCCACCAGGTAGAAGGAGTCAATAGCCGATTAGATGGTCTACAAGCATCAATTTTGAGAGTAAAACTTAAGTATATAGATAAATGGAATAATCTTCGTCAGAAGCATGCTGTTGCTTACCTAAAGTCTTTACCCGATAGCAAAGTAACTTTGCCAACAATACAACCCGAAGCAAGATCAGTTTGGCACTTATTTGTTATACGCGTTAAAAATCGTGAACAATTTCAGGATTATTTAAAAAAGAGGGGTGTTTTTACCGGCATTCATTATCCTATCCCTTTACATAGGCAACCTGCTTATCAGCACCTTAAAATTTCAGAAGGCTCACTGCCGATTACTGAAAAAGTCGCAGAAGAAATAGTCAGTTTACCTATGTATCCAGAATTAACTCATGAGATGCGTAACAGGGTTATCAACTCGGTTAATTCTTACTATTCTCACAGTTAACAATAATGAGAAATTATCGGTTTCAAAAACTTACTACTGTTTATCCCCAATTTGTTCACCAATTTTTAGCAGAGAACAAAGACTATGCAGAGCTATCCTACAAAAAACTATTTGATAGGTTTGTCAAAACTCGATATGGTCTTTCTGACTACTATTCTAAATATCTAAATATTTTAGGCAATGAAGCCGAAGACATTTTTGTCTCAATAGAGCCTTTACAAAAAACTTGGGCGGAAGAGAACAACGTTGTTTACCACGAAGAATCTTGGACTAAGGATATAGCTCTAGCTCAAATTGAAAAATTTAAGCCAGAGATTGTGTATTTACAGGATCTGTATTTATTTGATTTTGCCTTCCGCAATCAAATAAGAGAGATGCTTGGAGAGAAGGTCTTACTTATAGGTTGGAGAGCAGCACCTACTGCGGATTTTTCTGTTTTTCGAGATTTGGACGTTGTTGCAACTTGTGTCCCAAACTTTGTGAAAAAGCTAGAGGAAAATGGAGCTAAAGCATTACTGATTCCACTTGCTCATGAACATTCAATTTCGAAAGAAATGGAAGTGCCTCGTGAACAAGACCTAGAGTTCAGTTTTATTGGTAGTTTGGGATATCGAAACGGGTACCATTCCAAGCGATATAAAGTGATTGAAACTTTGCTTGACAGCACTTCATTGGAAGTTTGGGGAGATGTCCCCTCCTCAGTTTCAAGCAATAGAGTGAAAGCTATTTACGAAACTAACAGATTTCTAAAAGAGAGTATCGGCTTGCCTGAAAATATTTTAAAAAAAGTGCCTTACTTTAGAAGAGGTGCCTCATGGAAAGCTGACCCTACTCTGCTTTCACTTAAACAATTACATCCCCACAGGTTTCATGAGCCCGTGTTTGGAATTGAATATTTTCAAACACTTGCAAGGTCAAAAATGACCTTTAACATGCATATAAATTGCGCTGAGGACTATGCAGGAAATATGCGTTTATTCGAGGCGACAGGTATGGGGGCTTGTTTGCTGACGGACTGGAAACAGAACCTCAGCAGCTATTTTGAACTCGATACTGAGATTGTTACGTATCGCAGTGTTGATGAATGCATCAGTAAAGTTAAGTACTTGCTTGAGCATGAAGAGGAAAGACTTTCCATCGCACAAGCCGGACAACGGAGGGTTTTAAAAGAACATACTTGGCAACAACGCGTGAACCAACTTCATGAAAATATCGAAAACAAGCTTCTTTCTATTTGAATTAGTGTTTAATATTGGCTTTTTCAGCGGCGGCACTCACATCTCTCAATAGAAAATCACCAATCCCATTTTATACTTTGATATATTGGTTTGATGAAATTCATCTCGTGGTTCACACAAAATAATTAGATGTTCTAAGATACTACCTTAATCAATAGCTGAGAATTATTGACAACTAAACAAACCTATGGGTTTGGCTTTCCAGATATCTGAGTCAGATAATTTATCTATGAGTCAGACAATCATGTAGAAAAATCAATTGGATATACGCTATATGCAGGGCTTTAGCATTTCATTGAATCACTAAAATGAGCTCACGGTTCGCTCAAAATAAATTGAGTTCTAAAAATACGACGAAGGCAATAGGTTTTTAGACTATTGACAAACAAGTAAGGCTGTGGATCTTGTGCCTTCGTATCCCTGGCCAATCAGTCAACTGAAAAAATAGACTGGCTTTACGCGACATGTAGCGGTTTCGTATTTCTTGGAACCACTAAAATAAATGAGCGAACCGTGAGATGAGTATGCGAAACATGAGATTTATTGCCCTTCAAAAAAGAATGCTAGATTACGGCATATTCTTGATTGAGGGTCAGATAATTTACAAGACAAGTAACTATCTGATGTTTCCGTGAAAATTTTTTACTTTTGCACATATTAACCTCAAAACCAAAGAATTCGAAAAATATGCCACATCTTAAGCATTTTGGAAAGCTTCTTTTAAAGCCAGACTACGCTAAACGTCATAATGCCCTGAAAGAACTAACCAAGACACCTAGATATACTTCGACTTCAACGAATTTGCTGGATACTGAAATTCAGCTTGTCGATTCTGCATCGTTTTTGTTCATGTATCGTGAAATATTTGAACAGCAAATTTATAAGTTTAAAGCTTCAATCAAGAATCCCTTGATCATTGATGGAGGCGCAAATATCGGTTTAAGCCTCATCTATTTCAAGCAGCTATATCCTGATTCGAAAGTAATAGCTTTTGAACCAGATCCAAATGTTTTTAGAATTTTACAGGAAAACACTGAAAAATTTCAACTAACTGATGTGACTTTGCTCAATAAAGCATTGTGGAGTTCGGAAACAATTCTAGAATTTATGGCTGAAGGTGCAGATGGTGGACGAGTCGTTGAAACTGATCAAAGTAATTACAAGCATCAAGTTCCAGCTATCCGATTGCGTGAGTATTTAAATCAACCAGTTCACTTTCTTAAGTTGGATATTGAGGGAGCTGAGACGGAGGTTCTGAAGGATTGTCAAGACTTGCTAGGAAATGTTGAGAACCTATTTGTTGAATATCATTCCTTCGTAAACCAGAAACAGACTTTAAATATTTTGATTGATATACTTTCTGATGCGGGGTTTAGACTTCATATTCATCCTCCTGCAACATCGCCACAGCCATTCTTCAACCGTAATATTCATTTGGGTATGGATATGCAGTTAAACATTTTTGCTTTCCGCGACCAACCATGAAATATCTTAACCTTGGCTGCGGCAATCGCTTTCACACTGACTGGATCAACGTCAACTTCACCTCACCCAACCCAGTCGTCATTGCCCACAATCTTACTAAGGACATCCCCTTCTCCGATAACAGCTTCGATGTCGTCTATCATTCCCATCTGCTCGAACACTTTCCAAAAGCCGAAGCAGCGACTTTTTTACAAGAATGTCATCGTGTCCTGCGTCCTCAAGGCATTCTCCGTATAGCTGTGCCTGATTTAGAACAAATCATACGTAGTTATCTCTTTGCCTTAGAGCAAGCCCTCGACAACTCTCTAGAAGCTGCCAACAACTATACCTGGCTACTACTAGAACTATTTGATCAGATGGTGCGTAACCAGGCTGGCGGTGAGATGATAGCCTACCTGCATCAAGAGAATATTCCCAACGAAACCTTTATCCTAAAACGACTGGGTACAGAAGCAAAAAACATCATCGCATCGGGTTGTCAGACCCAACAGATCTCACTATCTAAGCCCTGGTTCAAACATGCCTTGCGACCCATCTATCGGGTTTTCCGCGATCCCCACTATCGCCAAAACATTTTCCTGAAGCGACTTCTTAGCTCCGCCGATTATCAAGCTCTTCAGATCGGTCGGTTTCGCCAAAGTGGTGAGATTCATCAATGGATGTACGATCGCTACTCCCTCGCCCAATTACTACAGCAAAATGGCTTTGAGAAAATCCAGCAGCGCCCTGCCCATGAAAGCGCGATCCTACACTGGTCTAGCTTCAACCTCGACACCGAACCTAACGGCAGTGTTTATAAGCCCGACTCCCTTTACATGGAAGCAATCAAGCCAGCCTGATGAATGTACTACACATTAACCAATCTGACATTGTCGGCGGCGCTGCCATTGCCGGTTATCGGCTGCACCAAGGTTTGCTGGCTCAAGGCATTGACTCTAAGCTACTAGTGGGCAATGTCAAAACCCAAAGCAATCTCGTTGGTCAGGCTACGCCAACCTCCTTCACGCTTCCCGAGAGGGTGCTAGCACGAATAATTCCTCGCCTTGGCTTAAACCATATTCATCGCATCAGTAGTTTTGATATTCCCAAACATGACTGGTATCGAGCTGCTGATATCCTTAACTTCCATAACCTACACACGGGTTACTTTAACTACCTAGCTCTTCCAAAACTCACCGCGACTAAACCCGCCATCTTTACCCTCCATGATATGTGGAGCTTCACTGGCCACTGCGCCTACAGCTACGATTGCAGCAAATGGCAAACCAGCTGCGGCCAATGCCCTTACCCCGACACGTACCCCGCCATCCGCCGAGACGCTACCCACCTAGAATGGCGGCTAAAAGACTGGGTCTATAGTCGTTCTAACCTGGTTATTGTCACCCTTAGCCACTGGCTAACTGAGGAAGCCCAAGCAAGTATGCTCAACCGTTTCCCCATCCACCATATTCCCAATGGCATTGATACGGAGGCATATCAACCCCTAGATCCTGAACTATGCCGACGGGCCTTAGGCTTATCTCCAGATAAACATGTGTTGCTCTTTGGTGCAGACAGCCTCATCGACTCTCGTAAAGGCGGCGACCTGCTCAAAACAGCGCTAACACAGTTGCCAACTGCGCTCAAAGCGGAAACTACAGTACTGACCTTTGGGAGCAGTGGGGAGAAAATTGCCGATACGGTTGGCATTGATACCGTGAGTTTGGGATATATCAGTAGCGATCGTCTTAAAGCGGTTGCCTATTCCGCCGCTGACCTATTCCTTTTTCCGACCCGTGCTGATAATCTTCCTCTTGTTCTCCAAGAAAGCATGGCCTGTGGCACCCCTATGGTTTCTTTCAAGATTGGAGGGGTACCCGACCTAGTTCGCCCAGGCATCACAGGCTACTTAGCCCAACCTGAAGATGCACAGGACTTTGCAATAGGCATTGAACAGTTGCTTAGCAACACAGCACTACGGGAACAGATGAGCCAGAATTGTCGGGAAATTGCCTTGCAAGAATACTCACTCAGCTTGCAAGCAGAACGCTACATTAGCCTTTACACACAAGCACTTAATTAGAAACAAGTATGGCGATCAAAAATCGTGCGTTGTCCCTTGTTGACCTACCAGCACCGCCTGAAGGTAAAACAGGTTGGCCTTGGACAGAACAGAGTGAGTTGTTGGGCGATCGAATGTCTGGTGGATCAGAATGGCCTAAGATTAGCATCGTTACTCCTAGCTATAACTACGGACAATTCATCGAGGAAACCATTAGATCGGTGCTACTGCAGAGTTACCCCAACCTCGAATACATAATTATTGATGGTTGTTCTAATGACCAAACTCCAAACATAATCAAGAAATATGAGTCCTGGCTTACGTTTTGGTGCAGCGAACCTGATGGAGGTCAAACGGATGCCATCAATAAAGGATTTATGCGCTGCACAGGACATATCTTTGTCTGGCTGAATGCTGATGATGCGTATTTAAGTCCCACTTGCCTACACGATGTCGCGAGCTTGTACCTTCAGGGCCATCAACTCATTGTTGGGACTTGTCTCAATGTTGATGCGCAAGATCAAGAGGTTCTGATCACCAAGGAATTTAATGGCATTGCTCCACCTCAGACCTTTGACGACTACGTTAAATTTTGGTCATTTGTTCCGCTTCCGCAACCTTCTGTGTTTATTGATAAGTCCTTATGCGATAAGGCCTTTCCCTTAGATATTGGCCTTAGAATGTCAATGGATTATCAATTATTTCTACGCATCTTAGCCCAAAATCCAAAGGCTAGTTGGGTTGATGATCGCTGGGTTAAGTTTAAGTATCATGGATCAAACAAAACTCTACAGTCCGACAAAAATCAATACGAAGAATACTATAACGTAGCTACTTCAGAAGCAAGGCGAGTCTACTCGGGTCTGAAGTGGTTAGAATACAAAATTAAAGCTAGTGACTTTAGGGCATTAGGACTCATTTTTGCTACTCCAGATCATCAGAAACTGGGAGCTACTATCAATGTATTAACTCATCAGATAACGCTCATAAGCGTACCATTATTTTGGAAAGTCCTATTCAAATCTCTCTTAGGTCAGCAGAAATATCAGAAGATTAAGAACTGGTGGGGTTAATGTATGCATTCTGAGGGTAATCATCTTGTGGTACAGCCGGAAAATGCAGTATATCGTGATTAGTGGTGCATGGTGCAGAAAACTCCGGCTAGTCTCATCATGAGAATAGCATCATCTTGAAGAACTCAATTCGGCAGCTCAGTGGTTGGGAAAATTAGGTTGAGTTCGGTGGTTCTTTTAGTGAATATAATTCCAGCATATTTGGGTTTTAGCTCGTATAAGTTATTTGAGATTTAATCTTGAGTATCAACAAACAAATCAGCATCAAGAAACCACAAGAGCAATGAATACATTAAGAAAATTGATCAACTCGGTTGGTACTTTGCCTACTAAACTTCATCATCAATGGTGGGGGCTCCTTAATAGATTTACAGCTTATGAGGTGGAGCCTTTTTCAATCCGATACTGGTGGACGAGGCAAGAGTTAGTAGCGGAGGTTTGCGAGAATGTGCTCAAATCTCCTGAGAAGTGGCTATTCTTTCTTCAGCAGCCTAGATTTAAATTCTATGATGAACGGATCTGTGAATACTCATGGGTGATCCTGAGTCTCTCGAAACTAGGCTCTAAACAACGATTTCTAGATGTAGGCTGTGTCATGAACACAAGCTATTGCCTGGAGAAACTGTTGCAGCAATTTTCGGATGTACATTTTCTGAATTTAGTGAGTGAGCCCTTAGCTCTTCACGGTCGTATCTCGTTTCATTCTCAAGACATTAGAGAGTCTGACCTACCTAAGCAATCGTTTGACTGTATCACTTGCATTTCTACCTTGGAACATGTGGGTGGGGATAATTCTTATAATGATTTCTCACTTAACGGTTCAGCAGAAATTAAAGCTTCTCAGTCAAATGCAGAAGCTTGTTGGCAAGAAGCTTTTATCTCCCTAATGGAATTACTTTCACCTCAAGGTTTACTTCTGGTCAGCATGCCTTATGGTGAAGGTTTATGGAAAAATGGCGAATATAGGCTTGGCAGCAACGATATTCAAGAATTTTACGAGATCGCAGCGCGCTATGGTCGGAAGATTATGATAACTATTCTACATAAGGATAGTCAGGGTTGGTTTTCACAGTTTGATGAATCAACGCCTGTTTGGCCCCATGGATTGAAACCAGCAGGCGCAAATGCAGTTGCTTTAATAGAAACTATTGACGTTTCAACTGTCTAGGCTTGAAAATTGGCTGCGGTTACTATTCGATTGATTAATAATAATGAAAGTTGTCCATATCACCCCTACTTATTTTGATGATAATTCCGTCATTGGCGGCGGAGAGCGATATCCAACAGAATTAGCAACTTGGATGGCCAAACGAATCTCAACGACGCTTGTGAGTTTTGCCCCTTGTCGCCAAACCCACTATTTTGGTGACCTACGGCTGGAAACATATCCGGTGAAGCATTTTATTCACGGCAACCGCATTAACCCCCTCAGTATTCGCTACCTCACGTCGCTTGTGAGAGCTGATGTTGTCCATATCCATAACATCAATACCGTTGTGTCTGACCTGGCGTGTTTGGTGGGACGATCGCTAGGAAAGAAGGTATTCGTAACTGACTACGGAGGTGGCGGCAGCCTGGTATTAAATCAAAAGCTCCCAGTATTTCAGAGATATCGAGGGGCAATCGCTTACTCCCAATTTGGTATGGGCTTTATTCCAGAGCAATTACAGCGCAAAGCCACTTTGATCAAAGGTGGCATCGACACCGATAAGTTTTACCCAGACCCCGCCTTGCCTAAAGAAAACAAAATTCTCTATGTAGGGCGTATCTTGCCGCATAAGGGCGTTAATTACTTGGTTGATGCCATGCGTTTACTTCAGACAACTGGTTATCGGTTAGTCATTATCGGTAGAGCCTACCACGATGAGTTCTACAGCGACTTAAAAGATAAAGCAGAAGGTCTACCTGTGGAGTTTGTTCACAATGCTGATGATCTACGTCTCATCAACGAATATCGCACCGCGAAAGTAACCGTATTGCCCTCAGTACACACTAACTGCTATGGCAAATACACGCCGCTGCCTGAGTTGATGGGTTTTACCTTGCTGGAGTCTCAAGCCTGTGGCACACCCGTTATTTGTACCAATGCAGGGGCAATGCACGAATTTGTCGAACATGGGCAAACCGGCTGGGTAGTTGAGCAAAACTCTGGAGAGGCGATCGCCAAGGCTATTCGTCAGATCATCGATCTAACTTCAGAAGAGTATGACCTGTGGCAATCTCGTTCTCGTCAATGGGTAAAGCATTTAAATTGGGAGAGTGTTGTAGACCAACATCTAGAGCTTTATGAAAAATCATAGCCTCCAGCAGGAGTCAATCGAAAAGCCTGAGAAACGGCATCTTCGCATTTTAATCGTGACTCATGCACCGTTGTCGCCCAAATTTGGCGCTGGCCAGATGGCCATTAATTTAGCAGAAGCATTTCGGGATCAAGGACATGCTGTAACTTGCTGGTCTCCCCATCCCATGCAAGCCTGTACACGCTGGTGGGCAGAGCTTCGAAATTGGCAATTCATGCGTTCAAAGCTGGACGAGTTTCTTAAAACTCAAAAGTCCTTTGATGTGATTGACTGCTATCCCTTGTTGCTCACCGAGCGAGTTGCTGAATCCGGTTGCTCCATCGCTCGTAGTGTTCAGCCTGATATTCTGTACAGGCTGTCTGAAATCCAGAATTCACAAAACAATGGCTTTAAAGCGATCGCTTTTAAAGCGTTTAACCTTTTTCTTATACTACCATATCTGTCATTACTACTATTACAGTCTTGGAGAAGAGCGAACTATATTCTTTGCTTGGGAAGCATAGAGCTTGAATGGATGAAGAAATGGTTTCCTTGGTGGAAGGGCAAATTAGTTTCGTATAATAACGCGCTCTCGCACCGAGAACAAATACAAGTCGCCAAGATCCGTTCCTGCCGACAACGACGGGAAGGTGAAGGATGTCGGTTTCTTTGGATTGGTCGATGGACTCACCACAAAGGCATTACTGAACTTACTGAATTTATCCAAAAGCGAATACCCTTGAACCCGAAGGATACTTTTACCATTGCGGGATGTGGGACTTACGCTGAGAAACAGTTTTCATCTAGATTGCTTCAGTCAGGGAACGTAAAAATCATTTCCTCATTTGAAAGAAACCAGATTTATTCTTTGCTTCTTAACCATGATATTGGTTTATTTACAAGTCGCGTGGAAGGCTGGGGGCTGGTTTTGAATGAAATGCTCGAATCTGGAATGCCCGTTTTTGCAACACGCGCTGGCGGAGTAACTGATTTGAGTACTTTTTGCCCAGATATGATAAAACTGTTTCCGCCTAAATTGGAGGGGGTAATTGATATGCTAAGCTGCTCAACTAAAACTGACATGAAAGATTATTATCAGACATTCTCCTGGCTGAAGATAGCGGAGGATTATATTAAATTAGTTGCCTCATAGTTTGATTCAATTTGGTTGAATATACTCAAGAGACTCTTGTGAAATTTTCATGCAATAAAGCCTTGAGCTGTTATTGTTGGATGACTTTAAAGAAGTAGTATGAAACGTATTTATCCAGAAGACAATTGGCCAGCCTCGTGGAAATACTCATACCCTTACGATCTGGAGGAAATATACGGTGAGTATACGTATTTAGGCTACGCCTATCATTATGAAAACCGTCGGAATCATACTGTAAATATGCTCCGTAAGGTGTTGAATCCAGGGGCTAGCATTCTTGATATCGCCGCCGCACAAGGGAATTTTTCGCTTGCGTTAGCTGAATTAGGGTACGATGTCACGTGGAATGACTTTCGGGCTGACCTTGTGGATTATGTTCGGGCTAAGCACGAGAGCGGTAACGTTGTCTTTGCTCCTGGTAACGCCTTTGAATTGGAATTTCCAAATCGGTTTGATGCTGTCCTGATAGCGGAAGTGATCGAGCATGTAGCCCATCCTGACCAATTCCTGAAAAATACGGCTAGATTGGTCAAACCAGGAGGCTACATTCTGATGACTACCCCTAACGGCAAGTACTTTAAAAACAAGTTGCCAAGATTTTCAGATTGTCCCGATTCAAGCGTTTTTGAAGATATCCAGTTCCAGGCAAATTCTGACGGTCACATTTTTCTACTGCATGAAGACGAAGTCAGATCTTTTGCAGATAATACAGGCTTGCTGATTGAAGATCTTATCTTAAGTAATAATTCCCTTACAAGCGGGCACGTTAAGCTTGGGCGGCTACTCAAGATTCTTCCCAAAGATCTTGTATTTCAGCTTGAAGTTTTTTCCCAACGTTTTCCTAAAGTTTTTGCATCTAGGCTTTTGACACAAATGATAGTTCTATTCCGGGTACCTATCCAGGCTTAAAGTCTAATCCTTACTAGAGTCTGATAGGCGATTTTAAACTATTTTCAGTGCGTTGCTTCACTCTCAGTTTAATGCTCAACTAACGCAACGTAGCTTCGCTGGATTATCCCACTGATGGAAGACTTAGATTTACCCGACTTGGACGGCTTAACCTTTTAAATTAGTTTTATCTTTAGTATCCATGAATAAATTCTTGAAAATAAATGGATTAGAACTATCTACTAGCGTATCTAGAGAATTCATAGCTCGAAAAATTAAATTTAAGTTGCGCTCATATATTTCTGTACATCCTGAACTATTTTTCCCGCTTGTATCTTTAAATCGTACAGGTCGAAATTTAGCAGTCTGTAAAAGTACAGATATAGTTATTGAGGGGTTCCCCCGCTCAGCCAATAGCTTCTCTGTTGGTGCATTTCAGCGAGTTCAAGATTGCGATTTTTCGGTAGCACATCATTTGCATGCTCCGGCCCAAATCATTCGAGCATCACGATTGTCAATACCAAGCATTTTATTGATTCGTCCACCGGTCGATACAGTTTGTTCTCTTAGGGCATTAGACCTGCAAATTAGTTTGGTTGAACAACGCTATAATCCTGCATTAGCTATAAGCATGAATTGTTACCTGAAGTGGTGGATTGATTTTTACTCAAGCTTATTACCTTACAGTGATTCTTATGTGATTTCTCTATTTGATGAGACTATTCAAAACTTCGGTAAAGCTATTAACCTTTTAAACTTGCGCTTTAAGACAGACTTTTGTTCTGCGTTTGAAAATATTAGTGAAACAGAAATTAAAAAAGTTAATGAGTCAATGGGTTATCATTCCGGACCCTCGAAGTGCCGCACTGACTTTAAATTACAGGTGCGAAAAGCGCTGGAGTCCACGGATTGCCAAGCATCTATTGACGCCGCAGATAGTCTCTACCAGAAGTTTGTAGAACTTTCGATGAAGCAGAATAAATTCTAGTTTGAGTTTTGCTGTCATGCATTCTATCATTCAAATCATTCCAAATTTTCCACCTCAAATAAGTGGTGTAGGCGACTATGCTTGCTGTCTGGCGCAGCAAATGCGTCAGGAATTTGCTATTCAAACCCACTTTATTGTGGGTGATCCAAGTTGGAGTGGCCCTTCAGATTTAGATGGCTTTCCGGTGAGTCGGCTTGATCGTCGATCGGCAACGGCTTTACAAACGCTGCTTAACCAGCAGCCTGACTCAATCGTTTTCCTTCACTATGTTGGCTACGGCTATGCTAAGCGAGGATGTCCATCTTGGTTAATCAATGGTTTACAGCATTGGCAGCAGTACACACCAGATGTTTCCCTGATAACTATGTTCCACGAAGTTTATGCTGCCGGATGCCCCCCCTGGACTAGTGCTTTTTGGGTTTTTCCCCTGCAAAAGTATTTATCTGCCCGACTTGCTCATCTGAGTGATTCCCTTCTGACGAGTAAACACCTCTACGCCAAAATTCTCCATAACCTTGCGCCCCAGCACCACTCTATTTCTGTTTTACCTATCTTTTCCACTGTAGGTGAGCCTAATGAGCCACCATTACTTAATAATCGCCGCAAACAGTTGATCATTTTTGGGGGGGCTACTAATCGTTATCAGGTTTATCAGTCCGCGATGCCCATACTGAGTCAGGTGTGCCAATTGTTGAAGATTGAAGCCATTATCGATATTGGGCCTGAACTGATGTCTATTCCCGAAACAGTTAGCGACGTTCCTGTTATTGCCATGGGGCAACTGACAGCCGCAAAAATTAGTCAACTTCTTCTTCAGTCTACTGTAGGACTCCTAAGCTATAATCCCGATTACCTAGCGAAATCTACTATCTTGGCTGCCTACTGTGCCCATGGCTTACTATCGATTAATTGCAAACACAGTACAACAGAGGTGGACGGACTAATTCCTGGAATTCATTACCTTGTTGCATCCAATTTAGATGACGGACAGGTGAGTGATGCAGAGATGCAAGCGATCGCAAACAATGCTCATAATTGGTATCAAGATCATACTCTTTCAGCGCATGCTAGAGCAATGGTTCATCAGCTATATGAAAGAACTTGAATAAGACTTGTATCATGTTCAGACACATTTCTAGAGAGGAATGTCCACTTTCTGGGGGAAGGTCACTATACCAATCACCGTTAAGAGCGGATGGTAAGTGCCTTGCTCTCGACGCGCGTCTGGCAGACTCTCGAAGGGAGACAGCCAGCTTTCATCTGGTTTGGGAGTCGTCGGCTCAAAAATGGCAGGAGCACAGACCGAATCGGCTCCGACAAGCTGGGTTCGACAGGACAGGTGACAGGACTCGATAGCTCATTCCAGACGGCTCTAATCTAGACTAGGCTTAGCTTTCCCTATTCTTGACTCTTAATTTTCCTTTTCTCAATTCTGGTGACGAAGCCCTGCTTACTAGGCAAGCAGTTTTGGAAATCCGTCTCAAAATTGGACTTACAAGAACAGGGTGTACTCATCGCATGTCTACCAAGCATCAACTCAAGTTATCACCTCTCTAATCCAGATTTTTGTGCCAAATACAATTCCTGGCGATACTTTGTGTTTGTTGATTAAGCGTAAATCCTAACTTTGAATCCTACATGAAGGTTCTAATCTATTCTCCCTCTTTTTATCCTAATATCGGAGGGCTGGAAACTATTATAGAATCTTTGGCCTATGAGTTTACAAGTCAAGGCCATACAGTCAAATTAATTAGCCTTACTCCTGATGAAAGCAATAAGATGTTTCCCTTTGAGGTTATCCGATGCCCTCAGCCCCATCAGCTTTTGCAAATGACTCGCTGGTGCAATGTCTTTTTTCAAGGTTGCGTCAGCCTTAAGGGCCTCTGGCCAAATTTGTTAATTCGTCGTCCCTTAGTGATTGCGCATCACACTTGGTATCAGCGTTCTGATGGTAGTCGAGGTTGGCAAGATCGCTTGAAGCATATCGTCGCAAGGTTTGCTACTAATATTGCCGTGAGTCATGCGATTAGCAAAGCATTGTCCGTTCCCTCAACGATTATTCCCAACTCATATCGAGAGAACCTCTTTTATGAAATATCCGATATACCTCGGTTCAGAGATCTGGTTTTCTTAGGACGCTTGGTATCCGACAAAGGCGTAAGTCTAATTCTAGATTCCCTAGTCCAACTAAAGTCGATAGGGCTGACTCCTAGTTTAACCATCATTGGCCAAGGCCCTGAACAAGAGACACTTCGACAACAGGCAAAAGCAAATGGTGTGGCTGACCAGGTAGAATTCGTCGGGTCACAGGTTGGACTAAAACTAACGCAACTGCTGAATGAACATCGAATTATGGTGGTGCCTTCCCTGTGGGATGAGCCCTTTGGAATTGTTGCATTGGAAGGAATTGCCTGTGGTTGCGTAGTCGTTGGTTCCGAAGGTGGTGGGCTGAAGGATGCGATCGGTCCCTGTGGAGCAACATTCCCCAACGGAGATGGCAATGTACTAGCAGCCACACTAGCAGATTTATTAACTCACCCTGATAAACTCGCGACATACCGAGCCAATGCTCAAGCCCACCTCACTCGTCATCATCCCTCAACTGTCGCAAAATCCTACTTGCAATTAATGGAAGCAACTATTGCATGAAATTATTACTTTTCCTAGTGGCTGTAGCTTCGATCATCTATCTCTCATCGATTAATTGGCGACGATCAATTTATGCCATTTTCCTTTTGGTTGTTGGTGAGGGGATATTGCGTAAATGGGTTTTGCCCCAGGCCAGTGATTTTATCTACTTCCTGAAAGACTTAGTGCTATTAGGAGCGTATCTGAAGTATTTTGTGTTCTCTGCAGATGAGATGAGAGTGCCAGTGCGCAACTTTGGAATCAATTTGTTTATCTTCCTATCGGCAGGTTTGTGCTTGTTTCAGGCCTTCAATCCTAGTCTGGGTTCTCCGATCGCTGGATTGTTTGGTTTAAAAGGCTATCTACTCTACATTCCTCTGATGTGGATGTGTGCCAACCTATTTCGATCGGAAGAAGAGCTATATAAGTTTATCCGACTAAATCTATTATTGATGATTCCTGTTGGCCTACTAGGCATCGTTCAGTTTTTGAGCCCTCCTTCTAGTCCAATCAATCTCCTCATCGGTGGAGAAGTTTCTAATGCAGGTTTTACTGGACTCGACAAGATCAGGATCACTGGTCCCTTCTCCTACATCGCTGGTTTCACGACATTTCTGGGCTTCTGGTTTGCGCTATTGGTTCCTATCCTCAGTCGCAATCAAGCGCGCATTTGGCAGTTGGTGGCGACAATTGAGATGGTGTTGCTTGTCGCTAATTCATTTATGACAGGATCGAGAAGCGTAGTGTTCGCTAATGCGATTTTCTTGGTACTCTACCTCAGTTTTAGTATGGCAACACAAGCCTCTACGATAGTGACTTATGTCAGAAGATTTACCATTCCGGCGATTGTGGTATTCTTCGCCGTTAATCGATGGTTTAGCGCTGCGTTTGGTGCTTTTTCTGCTCGAGTCACAGGGACTGATAGTGCAGTTGATCGTATTACGGGTGCCTTTAACGTAATTCCATATTTTGCCTATAAGCAACTAGATGGCTATGGTACTGGTGCAACCCATCAAGCCGTTAGAGCCTTACGGAATGCCTTAGATTTGCCCCAAGCGGAAGCGATACCCATTGGCTTTGAGAATGAAATGGGGCGAATTGCGCTAGAGCTGGGTCCATTTGGTTTTGTGTTTTGGTATGGCTTGCGTATTATCATTATCATCGTGCTAGGGTTTGTATTTCTCAAACTCAAGCATCCCTTCCTACGACAGCTGGCCCTTGCCGCTTTTCTTGTCCATTTAATTCAGTTAAATTCGCAATTAGTCGTAAATCATATCTTTTTGTTGTACTACTGGTTTCTTGCTAGCTTTATTTTCTTATTGCCCCATCTGGAGCAAGTTGAGAATTGGAAACAGCAACAAAAACTTGCCGAATATTATGCCTCAACCACTTATTTCTATCGCTCAGGCAACGTCCAACTCTAACGCCCTCCAAGCCGCTATGGCTTTCTCCGAAGTCGGCTGGCTGCATGAGATAGTTACCACGCTGGCCTACAACCCGGATGCCGCTCAAGCAAAATATACTAAACAGTTTCCCGACGCACTAAACCGGTTGATCCAAAAAGAGCTGAGTCGCCGCACTTGGAGTATTCCAGGAACAGGCAAAATTGTCTCCTATCCCTGGGAAGAGCTGGTTCGAGTTGGTTTAGTACGAAGCAAGCTATGTCGTCCTTTTCAGCTAAATCCTGACCGTCTATTCTCTTGGGTATTGGATTCACTTGATCGGAGAGTGGCTAGTCATCACCTTAACGGACTGAATGCTATTTATGGCTATGAAGATGGAGCAGCCACAATCTTTGCTGCGGCAAAGCAGCAGGGAATTTGTTGTTTATATGATCTGCCAATTCCGTTTTATCAATTCGTTCGAGCAATTCAGGCAGAAGAGGCAGAGCGATTTCCGCAGCTTGCGGTTGCGATAGAGGCAATTCAAGAGCCTAATTGGAAGATACAGCGGAAAAATCAAGAACTTGCATTGGCTGATCATATCTTTGTTGCTTCCTCAATAACTCAAAGATCACTGCTCGAGGCCGGAGTCAGCGCCGAAAAAATCAGCGTCATCCCCTATGGCGCACCCACCGAGTATTTCCGTCCGCAAGCCAAACCGGATGATCAGTTTCGCGTCTTATATGTTGGTCGAATGTCTCCGCGCAAAGGTGTCCAGTACTTATTAGAGGCCTGGAAATCACTCAAACTGCCTAACGCTGAACTCTTATTTGTGGGCTCCAATTTAATGCCTAAGGTATGGCTGCAGCCGTATCAGCATCTCTATAAGCACATTGCATCGATCCCCCATGCGTGCCTGAATCAATACTATAGTTTGGCTAACGTACTGGTCTTCCCTTCACTGGTAGAAGGGTTTGGATTAGTCTTAACCGAGGCAATGGCCTGTGGTATACCCATCATCACGACGCCAAATACAGCGGGGCCAGATATTATCACCGATGGCGTTGAAGGTTTTATCGTCCCAATTCGCGATGTCGGGGCGCTTCAAGAAAAACTTGAGTGGTGTTATCGACATCCAGAAGAACTGGCTAAAATGGGACGATCTGCGCGTAGAAAAGCCGAACAGCTCACCTGGAAAAGTTATCGTCATCGCCTGAGCGCTAAAGTCAAAGAACTGCTACCAACCTGAAAATGAAAATGCCATCATCAAGCCAAGTGCATCTTTGGATTCCCAACTTATTTTCGCTGAAAGGTGGCATTCAGGTTTATTCTGCTTATTTGCTCAAGGCACTGAAATCCATATCGCCGAATACACCACATGATGCATTTTTAATGCATGATCAAGCGACTCAGTTTAATCAGGCAATCGGGAATCCGAGTAGTACTAAATTTCATTGGGCTGGTTCTTGCCCTCGCCGCCTTCGTAGCCCCTTTTACGCTGCCCAACTTGTCACTCAGGCGCTGCTCCAACGGCCTAAGCTGATCATTACGACCCATCTAAACTTCACACCAGTGGCGCGGTTGATCAACCGTTTCTGGCGTATCCCCTACTGGGCAGTTGCTCACGGTATCGATGCATGGAACGTTGCTGATCCCCATCTTCGAAAAGCTCTTCAGCAAGCAGATCGCATCCTAGCTGTTAGTCACTACACCCGCGATCGGCTCCTGAAAGAACAAAACCTCGACCCCGACAAAGTGGTTGTTTTGCCTAATACCTTTGATAGCGATCGCTTCCATATCGCCCCCAAACCGGATCGACTCCTACAAAAATATAACCTCACTCCCCAGCAACCCATCATTCTCACCGTCGCCCGTCTCGAACCCTCCGAACAATACAAAGGCTACGACAAAATCCTCGCCGCCCTTCCTCAAATCCGCAAAGTCATTCCCAACATTCACTACCTCTTAGTCGGCAAAGGCGGTGACCAATCCCGCATTCAACACCTCATCAACCAATACCAAATTCAAGACTGCGTCACCCTTACCGGATTTGTCCCCGACGACGAACTCAACGACTACTACAACCTCTGTAACGTCTTCGCCATGCCCAGCAAAGGCGAAGGCTTCGGCATTGTATACCTCGAAGCCCTTGCCTGCGGGAAGCCTACACTAGGCGGCAATCAAGATGGAGCCATTGACGCCCTTTGCCACGGCACCCTCGGAGCCCTCGTCAACCCAGACGATATCAACGAAATCACTCAAAACCTCCTCCAAATCCTCCAAGGCACTTACCCCAATCCCCTCATGTATCAACCCGAAATGCTGAGGCAGAAAGTTATCGAAATTTACGGATTTGAAGCCTTCAAACAAACCCTAGCTAACCACCTCAACAGTTTCACTAAAAGCATCAACTCTCATTCAGCAAACAACATCTAGTAGGAATAATCTCTAATGTGCGGAATTGCAGGCGTTCTGAGCAAAAATCCTACTGGTGCTATTAAGCTGAATCAAGCAATCTCTGCGATGCAGAAAACCCTTCAATATCGTGGCCCAGACGATCAAGGAACATACATTTCCCAAGACCAACAAATCGCCCTAGCTCACACCCGCCTTTCAATCCTAGATCTCAGCACCGCCGGGCACCAACCCATGTCCACCCCCGACGGCCGCTACTGGATCACCTTTAATGGCGAAATCTATAACTTTCAAGCCCTACGTTCTCAGCTCCAATGCGAAGGAATCCCCTTCCACTCCAACACCGACACTGAAGTCATCCTCAGACTCTACGAACGTGACGGAATCGACTGCCTCAAACATCTACGCGGCATGTTTGCCTTCGCCATCTGGGATAACTGGGAAAAAACGGCCTTCCTCGCCCGCGATCCTCTCGGAATCAAACCCCTCTACTACTGGCAATCCGGCACTACCCTGGTTTTTGCTTCAGAACTACGCACCGTCTTGGCCTCCGGTCTTCCGTCCAAAAAACTCAGCCCTACAGGACTCTACGGCTACCTCACTACTGGCTCCGTCCCCGAACCCCATACCCTCATCGACCAAATTTATCTCCTCCAGGCTGGATATTCCCTCCAGTGGCAAGCCGGTGAAACCCAACAGCATCGCTACTGGAACATTGACTTTCATTCCAAAATCATCGACCTCGAAGACGCCATTACCCTCACACGCTCAGCCCTACTAGACTCCGTCAAACACCACCTCATCAGCGACGTACCGGTTGGTATCTTTCTTAGCGGCGGCATCGATTCCACCGCCATGGTTGCCCTCGCCCGCCAAACTCAAACTGATCCACTCCATACTTATTCCATCGCCTTTGAAGAAACCCAATGGAACGAAGGCGACCTCGCCCGTCAAATTGCCCGGCAATTTGGAACCAATCATTCGGAATACGTTGTAACCGCAGCCATTGGCCAATCCCTTCTTCCCCAATTTTTAGCTGCTATCGATCAACCCAGCATTGACGGCTTCAACACCTTTTGCGTCTCAAAACTCGCCTACGATGCTGGAACCAAAGTTGTCCTCTCCGGCCTTGGTGGAGACGAGATTTTTGGCGGCTATACATCTTTTGCAGCCGTCCCCCAAATGGTACGCCTCGGCCAACGGATCAAGGCGCTCCATCCCATCCCTTGTACCCTGGGTCGGGTTCTAGAACAATGGAGTGCATCACCTAAGTGGCGACGCCTCGGCGACTTTCTACAAGCCCCACCTACACCAAGTGCCGCTTATCAACGCTTTCGTGGCATCTTTTCCCATCGTGAAGCCCAAGAGATCCTCTCTTACTATTGCCCTGAATCAGTTTCTCTACATCAATCTTATCAATTGTTCTCCGAACAACATTTTGACTCCATACAAGACGAAATCAGCTGGCTAGAACTAAGTCGCTACATGCGCAACCAGCTTCTGCGGGACAGCGATGTCATGAGCATGCGCTGGGGACTAGAATTACGAGTTCCTTTCGTTGATCGCCAGCTTCTAGAGAAAATTGCCCAGATCCCCAGCTCTCTTCGCCTGCAGTCGGGGAAACAACTCCTTATTCAAGCCGTTCCCGAAGTCCCGGAATGGATTTTCAATCGTCCCAAGCGTGGCTTTGCCTTCCCCTACGAACAATGGATGACACATGAGTGGAAAGACTACGTCCAGGATACGCCAGTACCCGACACCATCCAATTATCGCCCTGGTATCGTCGTTGGAGTCTGGTCATTCTTCATCACTGGCTTCAGCAGCTTACGGCATAGAACTCCATGAAGATCCTTCACGTCATTCCCTCCATTAGCCCATTGCGAGGGGGGCCTAGCCTCGCAATTCTTGAAATGGTTAAAGCTTTAAATCAGCTAGATGTTTTAGCCGAAATAGTTACAACCAATGACCACGGCTCCGATCTTTTAGATGTTCCTCTCAATCAATTAGTTGATTATCAAGAAGCTCCTGTCTATTTTTTCTCTCGTTTTTCACCTCCTATTCATTCAATCCGAGAATTCGCTTATTCTGGCTCACTCACATCTTGGCTATGGAAAAACATTCACGACTACGATTTACTCCATATTCATGCCATTTTTTCCTATCCTTCAACCATCGCAATGGTGATCGCACGTCATCATCGTATACCCTACATCGTCCGCCCTCTTGGGCAACTTTGCACTTGGTCTCTCCAGCAAAGTGCCCGAAAGAAACAAGCCTATCTACAATTGATTGAACGCGAAAATTTATATCGAAGTTCAGCTCTTCACTTCACCTCAGTTCAAGAACAAAATGAAGCAGAAATCCTAGAACTGGACTGTCCTAGCTTTATTTTACCCCATGGAATTACTATCCCCCCTACTCTCAATGATATCCAACAGCAGCAGGCTCACCAGTCTCTACGCCAACAACTTCAACTTCCTTCCGATGAACCAATTCTTTTATTTCTCTCACGTCTTCATGCCAAGAAAGGTTTAGACTATCTACTACCCGCTCTAGGTCAGCTCAAAGGCCAACGGTTTACCTTTTTGCTGGCAGGTAGTGGCGAATTAGCTTATGAAGCAGAGATCTCACAGCTTATTAAAGCAGCGGGGTTAGATGGTCGGGTACATCGTCTTGGCCTGGTGGCTGGGGAGATGAAACAGCTCTTGCTCAAAGGATCAGATTTATTTGTCCTAACGTCCTATTCAGAAAATTTTGGTGTAGCGGTATTGGAAGCGATCGCTGCTGGTTTACCGGTGGTGGTGACATTTGGGGTAGCTTTAGCAGAGGTTGTAAAAGAAGAGTCCGTAGGATTCGTGGCAGAGCTGGAGGTTGAATCGATCGCCACTGCAATCCGACAGGGGCTTGCTAATCCGACTAAACGACGAGAGATGAGCGCTCGTGCGAGAGCGTTAGCTCGTCGAGACTACGCATGGGATAGCATTGCTCAACGTCTATGTCAAATCTACAAGAGAATATTAAATCAACCAACACTTTCCTCATATTCCAAAGTAGAATCCAAGGATATAGTAGCCTCGTGACAATAAAAACGGTTGTACTCCTTTTCTTGGGAAACCAACGCTCTGTGCTGGAATTATTCCTAAGTAATTAGGTGATTACCTTATGCTGCATACACAAATTGTTGCTGGATCAAAGCCTGGAATATTGCTAAGTGAAAAAATTACACCACTAATTCTGACCTACAATGAAGAGCCAAACATTCATCGGGTTCTAGAGCGTTTAACTTGGGCTAAGGACATTTTAGTTGTTGATAGCTACAGCAGCGATCGCACCCTCAACATCCTCGCTCAGCACCCAAAAGTCCAAGTCCTCCAACGCCAATTTGATAGCTTCGCCGACCAATGCAACTATGGGCTCACTCAAATCACTAGTGAATGGGTTCTCTCCCTAGATGCCGACTATGTCCTTAGCGATCGCCTCATCCAAGAAATTCACTCTCTTCCAAGCAATCCCCACGCTGATAGTTACCGAATTCCTTTCAAATATTGTGTCTTTGGTAAACCTCTACGAGGAACCCTGTTACCTCCTCGCATAGCACTTTATCGTCGAGCCAAGGCCCACTACCATAACAATGGTCATGCCCACGGTGTCACCATTCAAGGAACAACCGCAACCCTAAAAGCCCATATTCACCACGACGATCGAAAATCACTCTCCCGTTGGCTCTGGGCGCAAGACCGCTACATGGTACAAGAGGCGCAACAACTCCTAACAACCCCCCCGGAAAAACTGAGCGGCAGCGATCGCCTCCGCCGCCACAAGCTCTTCGCTCCCTTTGCAGTCCTTCTTTACTGCCTCATCCTCAAAGGCGGCATCCTCGACGGCTGGCGTGGCATCTACTACGCCTTCCAGCGAATGTTAGCTGAAACCCTTTTGGCTATTAAAATCGTTGAATTAGAGCAGATGAAGAGGATGGGGAATAGGGAGTAGGGAGTAGAGAATGGGGAATAGGGGATGGGGAGTAGGGAATGGAGCTTTTTCTTTCAAACTGGTGCAACATTTCTAGTGACTTCGCAAATAGGAATAGAACACGTTCACAAGCCTACTGGGATAACCACTACTGCAACAACAATCATCAAAACGGCATCCAAAATTAAGGCGTTGGCCGTAAGTTTTTAGTGGGTTTTCTCATAGATTATAGCGATCGCAGTATTCTAATCCGAACATGCCCTCCGCTTCTTTTAGTCAATAACCGAACGATAAATCGTGCCCAGCTACCCCGCAACCTCTTAACGTTTCAGCGTCTTAGATCCAAGAATCAACAAATAACAATAAACTATTGCCGAGAAAAAAGCACCTCTATCAAGTCCTTTCGGGTCATTCCAAAATGAGTCCCAACATCTCGCAAAATAGCGTTGAGAGTACCCAGTTTAATAGGGCTATGTGCTGGAACAGTAATATTATGTTCTCCACAACGCAGCGTCTTTAGCCGAACATGGCTTCCCGTCTGACGCGTAATCTGATAGTCCAATCGCGATAAGCTTTTAATGAGGTCACTACCCGACAAATCCCTGGGCACCCTCACGAAGCCATTACCTCCTCTCGGACAATATGAAGGCGAATAACCTTAGGACGGTGAGCTTCCTCAAAATGACAGCGCACAGCATCCAATATCATCGGTCTAAGTTCATTCAAAGTATCCGCTTGAGTAAAAATAGATTCACCCAAAGCCCTCGCGACATAACCCTCTTCAGGATCTTCCTCCACTAAAAACACCAGCTCACTGATACCCATCACATTTACCCATCATCTTAATTTTTGACCATCTTACCCATCAAAATTCTAAATCATGTGTAGACGAAAATAGGCATTCGCTAGCTTTCTAACGGGCTATCTAATTTCTAACGAGCTATTTAATAACGATCTATTTAATCAGCGATCTCACAAGCTATAGCGATCGCGGTATCCTAATCCGAACAGATCCCCCCGTTCTTTTAGTCAACAACCAAACAATCGATCGCACCACATCCCGCGACACATGCAGCCCCGACTCCGCCAAACACTTAGACCGCATTTGCGGAAACGCACAAGGAACCTCAACCGGCGTATAGGTAATCCCCCGACTACCCAACACAAAAAACGCGATCGCCCTAGCCCTCCTCATATGAAAATCTGACGTCAGCAAATACACATGCCGTATTTCCTGCTGCTGAAACACCCCCACCATCGTCGTAAAATTCGTCACCGTATCCACCGCTCGATAGTCCAAATTCAGCCGAGTTAACGATATACCCATCGCCTCAAAAATGGCCTCCACCTTTTTGGCACTTGAACCCGTCGAAACCCAAACATTCAAATCCGCATGACGGCGAGCAAACTCAGCCGCAAACACCTCGCGATCGCTCCCCCCACCCAACACAAAAATAGCCTCAGGATTGGGCACCTCCTTTTTGACCATAGCAATCCTAGTGGGAATTATTGCAAAGTAAAGCACCACTGCCAATGTAAACCCAATCACAAAGCAGCGAATCCAAAAATTTTTCATTGTTCCCGCAACAGACAACCACTTCATTCCAGCTTTACCTTACTCAAAGCTGAATGTTCCCCAGTTAGAACAGGCGATCGTCGTAAAGAACACATATTTGCCCAAAACGCCCCTGCAAAAAACCCTTAAACAAAGCTAAAGCCACCCATTTTTTTGGCCTATTTTTCTCTCAAAAAAGAATATTTCCGCCCGCAATCTACATTGCCGCCTACCAACCCTCCGCCCATCAACTCACAGAACGACTTATCCCTGCAAACGCTGTTCAGCCAGCCAGGTTTCCAAATCTTCAATCGATGAAAAATTGAGCAGTGCGATCGCCAAAGACTCAACCGCCTCCGGGCTAAGGGTTTCAACAGCAGTACACAAATGCTCCGGCAACGTCCCAAATTTTCCGACAAGCAAACGCTGAAGAATCAGTCTGCTCGCTTCTTGCAGACCTTCTTGCCGTCCTTCTTGCAGACCTTCTTGCCGTCCTTCTTGCCGCCCTTCTTGTAGGCCGCGCTCAAATCCAAGTCGCTCAACGCTGGTAATATAAGGCACTTTTCGCGTCTCCTCGTAAGCTTTTAACTCTGTCCAAAAAGAACTCTCTAAGCCTTTGGGTAACACCATCACCCAGTCGATAAATCGAAATAGGTTGATGATGTCTGATTTATTATAACCCCGTTCATAGAGTCGCCGAATGAGTCTGAGCTTCCATTCTCTACGGCTTTCCTGGTCTTTTTTGGTCTCCTGCATCTTAAGGTGCGTCATCACATTACCTATGGTGTAATGCACCCAATTTGCTTTTTTAGCACATTTTTTTGGCCTATTTTTCTCTAAAAAAAGAATATTCTTACCCGTAAGCCTTACCGCCGTCAATCACCTCATAGCTCTTTTAAGCCCCTTACTTTTAAGCGCCTTCTTTTAAGTGTTCGTGAATCTACCCGCATTTACACGGAATGCAATCAGCTCGTACGGGAATATGGCAAAGTAACCAACAGGACACTTGCCACCATGCGATCGCCCAGCCTTAACCTCGCAGGCGCACTCTCCTGCCTCACCGTTGCTCTATCGCCTACCGCACAGGCCGCTCCCCTGCTCGCCAACGCCGGGGGCATCACCCTTTCTGCCGATCAGCTAACCGGCGCAAGCTCCACAGCACCAGCCATTTCAGTCAATGTTTTACTCGGTGGCTCTGCCTATAGCGCACAAAGGCCCACCACGCCCAAACGATGGCAACCCGCCCCCATCGAAACTCGCGCAGTCCCAACCTTTTGGGCCATTTCGCCCCGCGGCAGCACCGCGATCGCATCACAGCCCGCCCTAAGCCCCTCCACCCTAAGCCCCTCTAACATCAATCCACCCACCCCAGCCGCCGCAGCCAACCTAGAACCCGAACTCGCCATCGCCCTGCTCGAACAACTCACCACGCCCCTCGCCACAGAGCCCACAGAATCAACAGAGCCCGCAGAGCCCACAGAACCCACAGAACTCACAGAGTCCGCAGAACTCACAAAGCCTTCTCATGAAGCCGCTACTGAACCAGAAGACACGCCAGGCGATCGCGCCAACACCCTCATTTCACAATCACTTCCCCCCCTCGAAGAAATTCAACAGCTCCAAGAAGCGCTGAGCAACATCACCCTCCCCACCCATGGCTTCACCAGCCGCCGCGTGTATCCCGGCATCACCATTTCCAACCCCTCCGGCTACGGTGCAGACAAAGGCCAAGTATTCGCAGGCATTGGCTTTCAGTCGCGTACCCGCTTTAGCGGCGGCGCAAACCCCGGCACCATTTTTGGCGGTGGCGTTCGCGATGGCACCGCAGGCATTGGCTTTGGCCTCGGTAACGCCCGTGAATCTGTCGGGCTGCAAATTTCCTACACCGCTGCGAGCTTCGGCGGCAGTCGCGCCCCCCTCAGCGGCGGGCTAAACGCCAAACTACACAAGCAATTTGGCAACGGGTGGGCCGCCGCCATCGGCGGCGAAGGCATCATCAACTTCGGTCGCCTCCCTGAAGACAACGACCAAATTGAATTCAACGACTTTGAAAACACCTACTACGGCGTTATCACCAAAACCTTCGACCTGCGAGAAAACTTTACCGATGCCTTTAGCCGCATCACCCTCACCGCAGGCGCAGGCTCAGGCCGTTTTCGCACCGTTGACAACATCGCCAACGGCGAATTTGCCATTGCCCCCTTTGGCAGCGCCGCCCTCCAGGTATTACCTTCCACGAACCTCATCACCGAATGGACAGGCCAAGACCTCGCCGTCGGCGTTTCTGTCGCCCCCTTCCCCAACTTCCCCATTGTCTTCACACCCGCCATCCGCGACCTCGCCGGGGAAGGCGATGGCGACCCGCGCTTCGTCATCGGCGTCGGCGTTTCCCTATCCGATCTCTTTCGCTAGCGAAATCCCTTTCGCCAAACTCCCCACATCAAGTCTTCATATTATTCTCTGCATGATTTGATAATCTTACAAAAGCATCTGTAAATTCTCTGAATTTCCAATTTTCCATTCCCCACTCCCAATTCCCAATTCCCCACTCCCAATTCCCAATTCCCCACTCCCCACTCCCCACTCCCCCTTCCCCACTCCCCCTTCCCCGTTCCCAGTTTGGTGCATCTTTTCTGCAATTACCCCCACCAACCAAACCAAGGATCGCTTTCCCATGCCCCCTCTATTTCGTTTGGCCTGCCGCGTTTCTCTAGCAGCTGCCTTATTCGCCAGTGCCGCCCCCGCACTCGCCCAACATCCCAACCTCTCCGACATCACCGGCCCCAATGTCTCCGACATCACCGGCCCTAATGTCTCTGACATCACCGGCCCCAATGTCTCCGACATCACCGGAACCACCAACGACGCCCGCGCGCGCCGCGCCTTACGCGCCGGGCTAGATGAAGAAGACCTTAAGGAGCTTGAGATAGGTCTGGGCGAGGCCTATGATAATTGCCTCAATGGCATTGACTGCACTGTCTTTTACACTTTGTACCAGCGGAGTAGAGAGATTGTCTTTGACTAGGAATTCGCAAACGAATTATTGTCATTGGCGCTGGTTTGGCAGGGCTAGCGGCGGCTCGGGAATTGCAGCAGCAAGGCCATGACGTTACCCTGTTAGAAGCACGCGATCGCATCGGCGGTCGCATTTGGACCAGCACCCAATGGTCTGATATGCCCCTTGATTTGGGTGCGACCTGGATACATGGAACCCAGGGCAACCCACTGACAGACTTGGCTGAAGACATTCAGGCCAGTCGGCTGGTGACCCGTTATGACCGAACCATCACCTACAACACCGCCGGACAGCCATTGTCCACAGCAGAAGAAGCCCGGATGGCAGCGCTGAGGCAGAAAGTGTGGCAGGCCATCCAAAAAGCACAAAATCAAGATGCCGATGCTTCAATTTGGCAAGTAATTGAGCCATTGATGCCATCCTTAGAGGCCGCAAGAGGCGCTTCAACAGGCGCTTCAACAGGTGCTTCAACAGGCGCTTCAACAGGCACTTCAACAGATCTCTTAACAGAGGCATCCCGGTTTATCCACTTCATTCTTAACAGCGAAATAGAACAGGAATATTCAGGAAGCGCCGCGAGGCTTTCGACCCACTGGTTTGATAACAGCCAAGAATTTGAAGGCGACGATGCACTGTTTGTAGACGGCTTTCAGGTGATCACGCAATTTTTGGCGAGCAGCCTGAACATTGAGCTAGGTCAGGTGGTTGAAGCGATTGAATGGCAGCAGTCGCCCGTTCGAGTGATCACTCAAAAGCGCGAATGGGTGGCTGACCATGTGGTTGTAACGCTGACATTAGGCGTGTTGCAATCTCAGCAGGTGCGTTTTTCGCCGGAGCTGCCACCGGCCAAGCAACAGGCGATCGCACAGCTTGGCATGGGCGTGTTAAACAAATGCTATTTGCGTTTTGAAACAGCCTTTTGGCCGACCGATGTAGATTGGCTAGAACAGGTTTCGGCCAATCCGGGGGAATGGACCGAATGGGTGAGCTTTATGCGGGCCAGCAACCTGCCTGTACTGCTAGGGTTTAATGCCGCCGACCGAGGCAGAGAGATTGAAACCTGGTCAGATCAACAGATTGTAACCAGTGCAATACAAGTACTCAGAACACTGTATGGCGCAGACATACCTGAGCCCATTGACTATCAAATCACGCGCTGGGCAACCGATCCGTTTTCCTTGGGGTCTTATTCATACAATCCTGTCGGGGCAACACCAGCAATGCGTCAGGCGCTGGCTGCACCGATGAGCCCCTTAGTGTTCTTTGCAGGCGAAGCTTCGAATGGCGACTACTATGGCACCGCGCATGGCGCTTATCTCTCTGGGCTACGGGCCGCTCAGGAAATCCTCGCCCTATACGCTTGATATTCTTGGAAAATCCTTATGATATCCAAATAAGTAAGTTGGCATAATTAAATCGTAGATACTGCATTGCCCCCTATAGAAATATAAGATTTATTCCTTGAGCCAATAATGGGTTTCCCAAAATTTGGGGGCTCTGAGTCCGGCTTCCCCCAAACTTGGGGGACTGAGGGGGCAATGCAGTGATTCTGTTTCATCTTTAATTTGATTACACTGGGCTACTTAGAGCAGCGGTTAATCGAGCCCCGTGATCAAATCTACAGCAGGCGCGCGCTTAGCCCAAGGGATGTAGTCTGCCGCCGTTTCTTCATCAATCACACGGCCATAGGTCGGGCACACAATCTCATCTTGCGGGTCAGCGCCATTGAGAAAAATATCCTTAAAGACTTCGCCCGCCGCAATCCCCATTTCAGGCAGGCCATAGTCATAAGTTGCCAAAGTGTCCCCGCGTTTCACCGCTTCTACCGCTTCTGGACTGCCATTGCGAGACACCACTGGCAACGTGCCTAGCAGTCCGCGTTCTTTGAGTATGGGCAATACATCAATCAGGGTTTCGTCGTTGAATACTATCAGCGCATCTAGATCAGTATAGGTATCGAGTACGTGACGAACGGCCTCAGCACCCGCACCGGCCACATCTGCCATATTGCGACAAAGGGGGTCGTGGGGGTCGTTCAACAGCGTTAAACGACAGCGTTTGGCCCCTTCAATCAGCCCTTCGACCATTTCTGCATCGTCTAAAATGGGCGGGCCACCAATAATAGCCACCCGGCCCGATTCGCCAATGCTGCGCGCCAAAAACTGTGTGAGATAGAGGCCATGATAAAAGTTGGGAACCGCGATGGTTGCCGTGACCGGGAAAACCGGCTTGTGCAGGGCAATCACGGGAATGTTTTTACCGATGGCGCGCCAGACGGCGGGCGCAGGTTCTTGTTCATCAAGCACAAACAAACAAATGCCATCGACCTTGGCCTCTGTTGCCGCGACAACAGCCTGGTTCTGTTCAATGGTGAAGTTAGGATCTCGCAGATCGGCAGGGAGAATCCGTAGGTCGGTGTCGGTGCCGGTCAGGCCCAGGGCCAACCCATGCGCGATCGCATCCATACCGGGATGCAACCCCGGCGGCAGCGGCATAATATAGGCAACCGTACGCTGGCTCATACCGTGGCCTCCTGACGGGCCTCCTGATGGGCCTCCTGACGGGCCTCCTGACAGTTAGCGAGCGGCAAAACGGCTGGCGCATGGCCCGTTGCCCGAATCCGACTCGCCAAATAGCGCTGAATCTGGAAAACAGGCGCTTCTAAATGGCTCATGCGCCCATGCTGAAAAGCAACAGAATTTAGGCCTCGCTGAACAGCCGTACACACCTCAATATCTTCCGTATGAAAATCTTTGAGGATTTGAGTTTCGGCTGCCAAATGCTGCTCAAAATCAGGATGGGCCTGAGCGTCTTTGTTCACCAGAATGGTGGTTACCAGGTGAATTTTTTCGGCGCTGATAGGCAGCAGGCGATACCAAAGGGCGCAATTTGGGCCAGTGAGCATCAGGTAGGCAGGGTAACCCACATGCACCGTCCACTCGGTTTTGTATGCCTCTGGAATACCGGGAATAGGCGGAAAGCTGCCAAAGTGCTCGCCTTTTTCCTCGGCGGCTTGCATCGCATCGACCAGGCTTTGCCGGTAGGGTAAATGGGCGCGGGTGTAGTGCGGATGATACTCATCGGTCCAGCAGCCCTTGGCAGGCATCAGCGGCTGAAGCGATTTTACATGAATGCCCATGTGATGATAGGGCTCCATCCAGTTTTCGATCATGTTTTTCCAGTTGATGTCGAGATCCCATTCCAGCTCGGTGACCACATCCATCTCACCCATCTGCCAGGGGGCAACGAGCGGGTGAAGATCGGCAAGTTGCGTTGCGATCGCATCAGCCTCATCATTAAAAGTCATAAAGACAAAACCCTCCCAAATCTCACTGCGAAACGTCACCAGTCCAAAGTCTTTACGGTTAAAGTCGCAAGTCTTGTGCATTTCAGGTGCGCCCTTAAGCTGCCCGCCCAAATCAAAGGTCCAGCTGTGGTAAGGACACATAAAGCCTTTCACCCGACCTCGCTCATCGTAGCCAAAGCCGGTGGGCATAATATCCATCGCCCGATGAGGACACACGCGAGACATCACCCGGATTTGATGATCTTTACCGCGCACCACCATAACCGGCTCTCCAATCACATCTAAGCTCAGATAGTCACCGGGCTTGGGAATTTGTGAGACATGGGCAAGGCACAGCCATTCTTGCTGAAAAATAGTCTCTTTTTCATATTCGAAATAGTCTTCTGAGGTGTAGGCCGCTGCGGGCAAGGTAAACGCATGAGCCAAGTCAGTAGAGGCCGACTCTAAAATGGCCGCATTGATAGCTTCGATACTGGTTGGTTTGGACTTGAGTCTGTTGATCATAATAGTCTCGTGCTTGGGGGCTGTTGTTTTAGCAGATTGTTGTTTTAGCAGATTGTTGTTTTAGGCTTAAGCCGCTAAGTAGGCTGGCATAATTAAATCGTAGATACTGCATTGCCCCCTCAATCCCCCAATTCTGGGGGAGGCCAGAGTCAGAACCCCCCAGAATTGGGGGGCAGGGGGGCAATGCAGTGATTCTGTTTCATCTTTAATTTGATTACACTGGGTTACTTATTACATGTGAGGATCAGGTGGGGGTAAGTCGTACCGTTCCCAACCGGCAGTAATGCCTCCATCGACCGGTAGAATTGCGCCCGTGATATAGGCCGCCTCATCTGAGGCGAGGAAGTGAAACGCTGAGGCAATTTCGGCGGATTTGGCAAGGCGGCCTAACGGAGTACGGCTAGAGACAAAAGGAATTTCGGGATTGTTGGGGATGTTGGTGACGGCGGGCGTAAGCACGGTTCCAGGTGCGATCGCATTGACCGTAATTCTTTTAGCGGCTAACTCAATGGCTGCACATTTGGTCATTTGCACCACCGCAGCCTTAGAAACGGCATAGGCCGAACCCAGGGGAATGCCAATAATGCCCACAAACGACGTGGTATTAATAATGCGCCCGCCGCGCTCAGGCATAAAGGTAGGCCCATGCTTAACGCCAAAGGCCACACCATGCACATTAACCTCAAAGGTACGGCGAAGCGTGGTCTCTGTGAGATCTGAAAACGGGATGCCGAGCGGCTGGATGCCAGCATTATTGACCAGAATGTCTATATAGCCGGTGGCGGCAGCGGCTTGTGCCAGCAATCGTTCAATGTCGGCCTCTTTAGAAACATCGCCTAGTAGGCTGATTGCGCCCTCAATGCTCGCATTGACTAAATCGATTGAGTAAACAATTGCCCCGGCTTTGAGAAACCGTTGAACAATGGCTTCGCCGATACCAGAAGCACCGCCGGTCACCACTGCGACCTTATTATCCAATCCAAACATGGGTCTCTAAATGGAGGTAAACGACCACCCGCAAGCTATCCCTAAGAGATGTGCGCATCGGGGAGAAGGAAGCCAGATTCAAATTTTAGGGTCTCCATAAACTATCGGATGGAGGCGCTTCAGTTCTGTAGTGTAAGTCGCTTTAAGTGGCTTTATGTCCAAGAACTGCTAATGTAAGAGAACATAGGCATTCAGAGCTATTTCATCGGCGACTGGACAATCTTGTACCGCTACACGCCCATCCCTTAAGGAATTCATCCAGTCATGTCCAAAAAAGTTGCTCCCACTCAAAGCCTTGGCGAAACCGTAGAAGATTTGCACATCATTTTTGCAGAACTGGACAAAAGCTACGACAACCGCAGGCCCATTGGCCGCAGTATGATCATGGCTAAAGCCGTAGAAGCCATCAAAAACAAGCCCGCCCTCAGCGGGGGGATCGCCGCCGCGATGAAAAATGGCACCATCATCGCGCTCGAAGCCGCAGTTGCCCATCCCATCTTAAAACCCGTCATCGCTAGGCTTGCCAAAGCGTAGCGGCAACCTCATGAGCAGCCAAACCGACTATACCCCTCCAAAAGTGTGGCAATGGAACACTGAAAGTGGCGGTACTTGGGCCAGCACCAACCGCCCCATTGCCGGGCCAACCCACGACAAGGTTTTGCCTGTGGGAAAACATCCGCTTCAGCTGTATTCATTGGGCACACCCAACGGCCAAAAAGTCACCATTTTGCTCGAAGAACTGCTAGCCATCGGTGAAGCAGGGGCCGAATACGATGCCCATTTAATTAAAATTAGCGACGGCGATCAATTCAGCAGCGGGTTCGTCGCGGTCAATCCCAATTCTAAAATCCCGGCATTAATGGATCATTCCACACCCACACCCACTCGTGTGTTTGAATCGGGTTCCATTTTGCTCTATCTCGCAGAAAAGTTTGGTCACTTCATCCCGACAGAACACTCGGCCCGGACGGAATGTTTGTCGTGGTTGTTTTGGCAGATGGGTTCAGCGCCTTACCTCGGCGGGGGATTTGGTCACTTTTACAGCTATGCGCCGATCAAAATTGAATATTGCATTGACCGCTTTACCATGGAGGTAAAACGCCAGCTCGATGTTTTGAACCGCCATTTAGAAACCCATTCATTTATGGTGGGGGATCAATACACAATCGCTGATATCGCGATTTGGCCTTGGTATGGCGCGGTGGTTCAAAACAACGCTTACAACGCCGCCGAATTTATTGATGCACCGGCTTACCCCCATGTGATTCGCTGGGCAGAGCAAATTGCTGAACGCCCAGCCCTCAAGCGTGGCCGCATCGTCAACCGAATCTCGGGTGATTTGGCCGATCAGCTACATGAACGCCACGATGCGGACGATTTTGAGCATCGCACTCAGGATAAAATAGCGGCTGCATCGGATTAGAGATTGTTGGATGAGCGGATGGGCCCATTATCTCAAGGCGGCACTGCTCAAGGCGGCACTGCTCAAGGCGGCACTGCTCAAGGCGGCACTGCTCAGGGCGGCACTGCTTAAGGCAGCACTCACTGGTTTAAGGCTCGGCGTAAACGTGTTGTTTAGCCCCTGTGCGATCGCCTCGAACACCTTCGAAAGGGGCGCATCCTTATCTGCCAAGGGTAAGGGCTGCCCCGAATCACCCCTCGCACAGATATTAGGATCAATCGGCACCTGACCCAGTAGCGGCACAGAAAGCTCTGCGGCCATTTGCTCGCCGCCGCCCGTGCCAAAAATAGAGGTGCGATCGCCGCAACACCCACAAATCAAATAGCTCATATTTTCCACCAGGCCCAGCACCGGCACCCCCACCTGACGAAACATATGAATGCTGCGCCGCACATCCGATACAGCCACCTGCTGAGGCGTTGTCACCATCACCACCCCACAAATGGGGCTCTCCTGAATAATCGTAATCTGCGCATCGCCTGTGCCCGGCGGCAGATCAATGAGTAAATAATCAAGATCGCCCCAGTCAACCTCTTGAATAAACTGGGTGATAATTTTATGTAGCACAGGGCCACGCCACGCCAGCGGATGCTCCGGCGCAGCTAATAAACCCACCGACATTACCTGAATGCCGTGCGCTTCTAGCGGTTTAAAGCGATCGCCCTGCGCGGTCTTTACAATTTCCACATCAGCATGGCCCAATCCCAGCATCTGCGGCACGTTGGGGCCATAAATATCGGCATCTAGCACGCCGACCTTAGCCCCTGTTTGGGTGAGCGCAGCCGCCAAATTTACAGCCGTGGTTGATTTACCGACACCGCCTTTACCGCTCGAAACAGCAAGCGTTGTGCGCACACCCGGAATGGTGCAGATCTGAATGTAGGCTTTCTCACACCAGCTCAAGTCAGCGAGCGATCGCTGAGCCTGATCTTTTAAGTCCTGCTGATGAACGCCCACATACAGCCGAAAATAAACATAGTTATCGACCACACGTAAATTGCGCACCATTCCGAGATCAACAATATTGTTGTTGAGGATCGGGTCTATTACTTGCTTCAAACAGGCGATCGCAGCTTGCTTTTGGGCAGCGGCGGCCAGACTCGTCTCAAGGGAGCCATCGGCGGTATGAGCAGTTTCATGAGCGGTTTCATGAGCAGCTTTAAAAGACTGGCGAATAAAAGGAGACTCGTGGTTAGGCATGGGTGGTTTCCGCTAGCTTGTCCTGGATTTTTTGAATGGCTCGCCCAGAAAAAATTTGAACATCGCGGTCAGGATCATCAAGCGTTTGTTTGAGGGCCGAGAGCACCTCTGGATTACCGAGGTTGCCGAGTGCGATCGCCGCATCCCGTCGCACATCCGAATATTCATCGGACAACGCTTTAACCAGACTAGGAATCACCGTATCATCGGCCACTCGCTGCAACGCCCGCGCTGTAAACTTCCGCACTTGCCAGTGTTCATCTTCGAGGGCGCTCGTCAACGCCCCAATAGCCGCTGGGGTTGACTGTAAATCCAGCGCCTGAGCGGCATTTCGGCGCACCTGCCAGTCAGCATCGGTGGTCAGCGCCTGACACAGCGTCGGCACCACCGCCTCATCGCTTAAATGCCCCAGCGTTAAAATAGCCGAGCGCCGAACTTCCTCGCTTTCATCACTGGCCAACGCCAAAGCAGGCTCAAACCGCACCACTTGGTTAAGGTAGCGAAGGGTCACCACTGCCGCTTCTCGCAGCGCCGGACTCTTGGACTCAAAGAAAGGGGCAATATAGGGCAGCGCCTGCGCATCGTGAATCTTCCGCAGCAGAATCAACACATTGAGCTGAACGGTTTCATCCTCTATTTGCACCTCGTCAAGCAGTGTGAGTAAGTCATCTGGCGACACCATTTCTTTAAGCGCGGCTAACGCCTCTACTCGAACCGCTTCTGGCTGAGTAGATCCTAAACATTTGAGCAAGGGCGGGATGGCAATTGGGTTCGCCATTTCCCACAGCGCCATTACAGCAATCTCTTGCACCTTGGGGCTGTCATCTTTGAGCGCCACAATCAGGCTCTCAATCGTATCTTCATCGCCCAAGTGCTGGAGCGTTTTCGCCGCGACCAGGCGATCGTTCAGGTCAGGCGATTGCAACATCTCTACCCATTGCACTACTTCGGGATCGAGTTCTGAATAGGTCATCGGTTACAAGTCTCCCTAGCGCAATAAAAACGGAATTTGAACAGTGATGGCATTGGTGGGGCATTCCTTTTCGCAAGGAAGGCAAAACCAACACTCGTCGTATTTCATGTATGCCTTACCGGTTTCTGGATTCTTGACCAGTACATCTAACGGGCACACTTCAATGCAGGCAGTACATTTTTCCAAACATTTAGATTCATCAACAATCACAGGGACATCAACACGTTGGGTCGTCAGAGCCATAGGAGCGTTTGGAGTAAAGAACAAAAGGAAAACAGGGAAACAAATCGAATTTCAAGCGTTTATCGCACCGCGACGTCATACACCTCCTGCTCCAAATTCACATCTACAATGTAAGGCTCTACCGCCCGCTTAAACATTTCCATTTCTCCATTTTCACCCTTTTTCAAATTCGCATGGCAGAACCATTCTTCATCGTTCTTCTCTGGGTAGTCCAAGCGATAGTGATACAGGCCCCAGCGACTCTCTTTGCGATACAGTGACGCTCTCGCGGCCATCTCTGCGCAGTCGCGAATGAAATGCACTTCCATACAGCGCATTAGCTCATGCGGATCGCGCGCGCCCATTAAATCTAAGGTGTCGTGATAGCGCTCAAAGGCGGCTAGGCCAATTTCCATATTAGAAGGAGACTTAGGCGGCTGCAAATAGTCATTCACGTAGCGGCGTAGCTTGTATTCTACCTGCGTATGAGGAACGCCATCGGGGCGATTCATCGGCGCATAAATGCGCGCTTTTTCGGCTTCTAAAAAGGCGGGGTCGGGGTCTACATGGTCTATGCCCTGCACATATTCCATCGCGTTTAGGCCAGAGAGTCGCCCTGAAACAAACGCCCCAATCATATAGTTGTGCGGCACGCTAGCCATGTCGCCAGCCGCATAAAGGCCCGGAACGGTGGTTTCAGCCTTTTCATTTACCCAAACGCCAGAGGCACTGTGGCCACTGCACAGGCCAATTTCTGAAATGTTCATTTCTACCCCATGGGTGCGGTAGTTTTCTTGGCGACCTTCGTGAAAGCGCTCGCGACTGGGCCGCTCGTTTGCCCATAGGACTCGCTCAATTTCTGAAATGGTGTCGTCATCGAGGTGATACATTTTTAAATGCACAGGGCCTTTGCCAGAGTTCAGCTCTTTCCAGGTTTCGAGCATCATTTGGCCGCTCCAATAGTCGCAGTTGATGAAGCGATTGCCTTCGGCGTTGGCGGTGTAAGCCCCAAATGGACTCGCGACATAGGCGCAGGCAGGGCCGTTGTAGTCTTTAATCAGCGGGTTGATTTGAAAGCACTCAATGTTGGTGAGTTCGGCCCCGGCATGGTAGGCCATGGAGTAGCCGTCGCCTGCGTTGGTTGGGTTCTCGTAAGTGCCGTAGAGATAGCCAGAAGCGGGCAGGCCCAAACGGCCACAGGCACCTGTGCACAGCACCACGGCTTTGGCCTGAATGACCACAAAGTCGCCTTTGCGCACGTCAAAGCCGACTGCGCCAATCACCCGGCCATCTTTCACCATTACGCGAGTGGCCATTACTCGATTAGTCACTCGAACTTTGTGACGTTTTACTTGGCGGGTAAGGATCTTTTTGAGGTCTTTGCCTTCTGGCATGGGGAGCACATATTTACCAACTCGGTGAACCTGCTTGAGGTCGTAGTTGCCTTCGTGATCTTTTTGAAATTTTACGCCCCAGCTTTCGAGTTCTTGAATGACTTCATAGCCCCAGCGCCCGGTTTGGTATACCGACTTTTGATTGAGGATGCCGTCGTTGGCGATGGTGATTTCTCTGACGTACTGTTCGGGGGTAGAATTGCCCGGTATCACGGCGGTGTTGACGCCATCCATGCCCATTGCGATCGCACCACTGCGGCGAATATTCGCTTTTTCTAAAATCAGCACATCTGCATCAGGGTTAGCCTGCTTTGCCTTGATGCCTGCCATCGTGCCAGCGGTGCCACCACCTATCACCAAAAAATCTGTTTGCAGATTCTGAATATTCACGAAAATTCCTCATTTCGATTTAGGTCAACCTTTTTTACCGATGTGATCTCAACTAGATGTGATTCAACCAATGTGATTTCCAACAGTATGAGTTTCAATCGATTTTAAAGGTCAGGAAAACAAGCAGTCTTGAATCAATAAAACGAGCGTATCCGAAGATTGCTTTGCTGGTGCCAGAGAATCCTGCACCAGCATCTGAAATAGCCTGTTGTGTGAAAACGTTTCTATTGCCAGTTTAGAAAAGCTTAGAGGGTGTCTCAAGCGACTTGGTATCCAAACGCACAGTTTGTCGATTGATTTGTTTTATACACTGATAAAAATCAGTAATAAGATGATGACTCATAACAGAAGAAATTAGAGAGTATATTGATCATCAAATGAGCATCAAGTAAGCATCAAGTGAGCATCAAGTGAGGATCAAGTGAGCATTAAAATTAATATAAAGCGCTGCTAAAAGCGTGCGATCGCACTGCGACCATCGACCTATGGAAATCTACCAGCTTAAAGTCTTTTTGGAAGTGGCTCGCCATCTTAGCTTCACCGAAGCCGCAGATGCGCTGAACCTAACGCAGCCTGCGGTCAGTGCCAAAATAAAATCTTTAGAACAAAGCTTAGGAACCGAACTATTTAATCGATTAGGTCGCAAAATAAAGCTCACAGCAGTCGGTGACTATTTGCTAGAAACAGGCCCAGGCCTGCTAGAGATGGAAGGCCGACTCATACAAGAAATTGAAGAGATTAAGCAAGGTAAGTTTAGCCATTTAAAAATTGGCTGTACGGTGAATGTTGCTAACGGCTGGCTGCCTAAAATATTGTTTGAATATCGTCAAAAACATCCCGAAATTGACCTGCAATGCCAGCCGTTTGAGTCGGTACATCAGCTCCACCAAGCGATTACATTAGGAGAGGTGGATGTCGGCTTTTCAGAAACCAATTTAAACGGCTTTGACGAAATAGATTCAGTCGCCGTCGATAGCTTTCAATATTGCCTCATGGTCGCGGCCGATCACCGCTTGGCAAAAGCCGATTGGCTGAGCCTAAAAAACCTCACAGCAGAGCCTTGGGCATTTCCGGCAGCGGCAACCCCAGAGCGGCTAGCGCTAGAGTCGCGAATCAATGAGCTAGGTATGCAGCTTTCAGATTTTAGCCATTATGAAATCGTCGAATCTTCTAGCTTAATGAGTATGTTCTTAAGCCAAGGACATTATTTAGGATTTGCCTCTAGCTTGCAGTTTCAAACTGAGCGCAAAGCTCAGATGTTGAAAGCCGTTTCGCTGCAAGAGTTTTCGCTAAATATGAAGCTGTTTATGCTACAGCTAAAACGGACGCTAAAAAGTAACTCTCCCCAAAAGACGCTCTCCAAAGGGCCTTTGCAGCAGCTCATTCAGCTGATTACCCAAAGAACAGGACAGGGCCTCAATCGCGCATCTCCGCCTCACTCACCCAATCTTTCCATACCGGTTTATTTAAAGGCGCCGGGTCTGTCCATTCGTCGCCCCAGCTTACCTAAAAAAATAACAATCTCTATTGGCACCCAAAACAAAACCATCCAGACGGTCACCGCAGGCGTGATCATTCAGCGGTTAGGGCTGCTAGAACACTTCTTACCTCACGATGGGCAATATCACAACGCCGAATACAGCATTCATTGGCACGACTTCACCTCAGGTGCGCCTATCGTCAGCGGCCTCCAGTCAGACCACTTGGATATTGGCATTTTAGGAGACTATCCGCTGTTACTGAGCGGGGTTTGTGCGGCGGATGCGACCGGCACTGGCGATCGCCCAGCAGCGAAAACAAGGCTGGTGAGCTTTGTGGCGAGTAACCCAGATGGGGCGGGCAATACCATCATTGTGCCCAACCGCTCACCCCTGACCAGCTTAGACGATTTGCGCCGTCGGGTGATTGCGGTGCCCTTTGCCTCAGCAGCTCACGGCATGATTATGCGATCGCTCTCGCGAGCCAACTTACTGCCAGAAGTAACCCTAACATCTATTGATAATCTCAATTTGCATCAGCTCACACCGCGAGATAATCAGGCAGATGGTTACGCTTATTTTGCACCTTTGCACGACATTGCCAACCACAAAGGGCAGTTTCGTCGCTTGCTAGAAGCTGACCTAGACAAGCTGCCCACGTTTCACGGCGTTGTGGTACGAGAAGCCTTTGCTGAAGCGCACCCAGATATTGTCATTGCTTATCTCAAGGCGTTGATTGCGGCGCAGTACTGGTATGAGACAACGCCCAGTGCGCTGTCGCTCGTGAGCAGTTGGGTCAGGCTAAATCCTGAAATTGTAGCGAAGACCTTAGATTATCAGCGCTCAGGCGCAACAGGCTTGTTTTTCCCCGAAACCCAAATTCGGACAGACTGGATAGTTGACCATATTGCGCAGCTTTCCACCATTTCAGGAAATGAAGCCTTAAGCGAACTCAATCTTGATACCTGGATTCAGCCAGAACTGTTAGAAACAGCATTGTCTTCTTTGTAAGGGTTTATAAGGGTGTCTTCTTTTAAGCCTTCTTTTAATCAGAGTTATCTTTTATGAGGCTTCTAAAATTTTAACTAAGTAGCCCAGTGTAATCAAATTAAAGATGAAACAAAATCACTGCATTGCCCCCTCAGTCCCCCAAGTTTGGGGGAAGCCGGACTCAGAGCCCCCAAATTTTGGGAAACCCATTATTGGCTCAAGGAATAAATCTTATATTTCTATAGGGGGCAATGCAGTATCTACGATTTAATTATGCCAACCTACTTAACGTGCTGAGATGACGCTTTCTGTTGGGATTTTATTGAGATTTTATTGTAGTTTTGTTGCAATTTTGTTGCAATTAGGCAAAGGTATCTAATCACACAATCTTGTCAAAATCCCCTCTGTACGATGACCTCAGCTATATAGCTATAAATATAGCTATATCCATAGCTATGAAGAGTTATCAAGAGTTATGAGGAGTAAAAGTCATGTGGAAAGAATCCAGACGCTGGGCCTATGGATTGCTAGGGCTGGGCGTCGCTGTTGTGCTCACTTTAGGCAGTTTGTTTTTTGACTATGGACGCGTATTTGCAGCTTCGCCCCAAAAGCACTATCTCGCGGCCAACGCCGAAACGGTGCATTGGGGCTATTTTAGCCAATTGATACCGCCCGAACTAACCATCAATTCTGGCGATATTGTAACTGTTGAAACGCTCACCCATCATGCCAACGACGATGCCAGTCGGATGGTGAAAGGCGATCCAGGGGCGGAGAGTGTGTTTGCCTGGAGTGCAGATGCCAAGGGCGTTGACAGACGCGGTGCTGGGCCAATGGATGCTGAGGTAGGAGCGGGTGCTGGCTATGGCGTACATATTTTAACGGGGCCGATTTATGTGAATGGGGCTGAGCCCGGCGATGTCATAGAGGTACAAATTTTAGACACAGCGCTTCGGCCCAGCGCAAATCCTGAATATCGGGGAAAAACCTTTGGCAGTAATGCGGCAGCCTGGTGGGGCTATCACTACAACGACCTGATTGAAGAGCCGAAGCCCCGCGAGGTAATCACCATTTATGAAATGGACGCGACCGCAGAAGAGAATTGGGCCAAGGCGGTTTACAACTATCAGTGGGTTCCTCAAACCGACCCCTATGGCGTGGTTCATGAAACGATTGACTATCCTGGTGTGCCCGTAGATCACAGCACAATTGATAAAAATCTGGAGGTGCTCGAAGGAGTTCGGATACCGGTTCGGAACCATTTTGGCACCCTGGGATTAGCGCCAAAAGAGGCGGACTTTGTGAATTCTATTCCCCCCAGTTATTTTGGTGGCAATATTGACAATTGGCGCATAGGAAAGGGTGCAACCATGTATTATCCGGTAGCGGTAGAAGGAGGACTGCTCTCATTGGGAGATCCCCATGCGGCCCAAGGCGACTCGGAGCTCGCAGGAACGGCGATTGAAACTTCTTTGACGGGCGTACTGAAGGTGACTGTTCACAAACAGGCAGATTTACCCGGCACCATTCTAGAAGATCTGGACTATCCGCTGCTAGAAACCGACGATGAATATGTGGTGCATGGCTTTAGCTATACGAACTATTTAGAAGAACTCGGAGAAACTGCTCAGGCCGATATTTTTGCCAAGTCTTCGGTAGATGGAGCTATGCGGGACGCATTTCGGAAAATGCGCCACTTTTTGATGACGACTCAAGGGTTGTCGGAAGACGAGGCTATTTCTCTGATGTCAGTGGCGGTAGACTTTGGAATCACACAGGTCGTAGACGGGAATTGGGGCGTGCATGGTGCGATCGCCAAAAGCGTATTGCCCGGTTGAGATAGAGCAACAACAATAACGCCCGTCCCAACGGGAAAAAGACACCAGAAAAGGGCTGTCGGACGATGGTTTTCATACTATTGGCCCGGCAGCCCTATAAATTCAAGAAACTAAAACAAATCGATTGGATCAAGAACTAACCCAAAACCACACCACTCATAACGGCAGCACCGACACCACACAGGGCGAATCCCATAAACCGCAGGTGTAACTGACCTTTCATCGCATTGGCCTTTAGCAAACTCTCTCCCAGCACCCAAGCGCCTAAACTAATTGACAGTTGAATAGTGGCAAAGCCAACCAGGTAGGCAACCAGCGGTGTCATATCGGCACCCACCACCGCTTCGCCATAAGCATAGCCATGAAACAAACCGGCCATCATCCCCAAAGCCGCCACTGCGGGCAAATTAAGCGACTTACCCACAGCGAGAACCAAACCGAACAACAAAATTGATACAGAAATCATAAATTCTGGTGCAGGCAAATTAAACAGCCATAAATGCAGCCCAGTGCCGCCCAACGACGCCAACACAAAAGCAATGGGGATTACAATGCCCCGGCGCATCAGGGCACCGACAAGGCCAGCAGCAATCACAAAGGCGAGATGATCTATTCCAATGACGGGATGCGCCAAGCCGGAAAACAGCCCTTCAAACATATTGGCTGGCAAACGCCCGTCCAACGGATGATGGGCGAAGGCCGGAGATGAAAGCAACAGCAGCGATACTATGCCTAAGCCAACAATGCAGCTCCCCCGCTGAATAGACTGAATCACCTGGGTTTTTAGATTTTTTCTCATGTTGACTGGTCTCCTCTGGGTGTATTGAATGTTGAAAGGTGTTTAATGTTGAAAGGGATAGACTGTTGAAGGATATTTAAGAATGTGTTGCTTTGCAGTTCAAAAGCTGCATAGCCTCCGCTTCTAGCTCACCTGAGGCCAGCACGCCTGACTTTACAATCATCTTTTCTAGGGTTGTCAGCCAGCATTGGTAATAGTCCCATTCAGGGTCATCGAGCGCATGAGTGGTTTCCCATTCTTTAATGGTGACCATGAGCATTTGCCGAAACTCCTCCCATTCATAGTGACCTTGTTTGGAGAGTGCGATCGCTACCCCAAAAGCCATTTTTTCCCAATCGCGATCAAAATGGAGATGACCCGCCCGGCGCGGGGGCGCTTCTTCGGGTGACCCCATCAAACTGGTAGCGGCAAAGTGTTCAAACTTTGTAAACATATCTCTTTCCTAATTGCACTGGCCTTATTACACTGGCCTCATTACACTGGCCTTACTACACTGGCCTCATTACACCTGAACAGTGGCTACGCCCATCATGGCCTCTGGCGTCAGCAACGCCGCCAAGGCTTCCTCACTCATGCCTTCTGTTCCAGCAGGGCGCATGGGCAGCACCCACCAGCGAATCTGGGCACTGCTATCCCACACTCGAACTTCAACCGATTCATCCAACTCCACCCCAAACTCAGCGAGCACTACGCGAGGCTCTCGCACCACGCGGGCTCGGAAGGTGGGATCTTTAAACCAATAGGGCGGAAGCCCTAAGGTTGGCCATGGATAGCAAGAGCACAAGGTACACACAATCACGTTATGCACCGCTGGCGTATTCTCTACAATCCGCATGTGCTCACCTTCTGCGCCAGACATACCCGCCGGAAAGTCCAATTCATCACACGCGGCATTACAGTCCGCAATCAAACGCGCCTTAAAGTCTGGATCTACCCAGGCACGCGCCACGAGCTTTGCCCCATTAAAAGGCCCCATTTCTGTTTCAAAATAGCCCAGCACCGTATCGACGGTATTGCCTGTAATCACACCTTTTTCAATTAAAAGAGACTCTAGTGCCTTGACCTTAGCCGCACTAAAGGTTTCTCTATCTGCATCGTACTGAAATCCTGGATAGTTGCTTGGCATTTGTTTTGCTCCTTTAGTATTGTCCCTTTAATGTTGTTTCTTTAGTCTTCTCCGCTCATTTTGTTGGACTAGGCTGCCTCAATATAGGCTTCAAAAATGTCGTTGTAATAAATCATATTTGGCTCAGTTGTCGTCGCTTCCCAAAGCGTTTCGGCTTGAAAGGCCAAACTATATACCGGCATAGGCTCCCCAATCCCATCGGTAGTCGGGAAAAAATAAGCGAAGGCATTGTCGTATACCTTAATGACCGTGGCGATTTTTCCTTTCAAGTTTCCAGGCAAACGACTGTGCTCTCCCGAATTGACCTCTTTTATTTTTACTTGATCGCCCAGTGCAAACTTAGGCGGGGCCGACAAGGCCCGCATCGGAGAATCGCCTTCGCGTAAATACTTCACGACCTGCTCATCAATGGCCGGTTCGCCGCCTTGGGGCAGTGGGGCCGCAGCCAGTTCGCTACTGGCCAAAAATTCAGCTGTGCGGGTGTCTAATTCTTCTTGGGTGATGTAGCCTTCTGACACAAAAAAGCCAGAAATACCGCCCAGCCACTTCTCGTAATAACGCAGTCGGAAGTATTCAAAAGGGTGCATGTTTTCTGCGCCCATACGCAGATGCCCCCAGGTCCAAAAGCTTTCAAACGTCGTGGGAACTTCTTCAATTGCATATTGGGGCGGCGAAGAACCGAGCTGATTGCTGAGCGCCATCATGGCCGTATGGATGCCAAAAATTCGTTGTTCCCAGGGTTCAACAAATACTTGTACTTCGGTGTTGATAGGGTCTAACCCTTCTAGCCCGCCGAGATTGTGCTGTAGTTTCATAAGTTTGCGAATGTAATCAGTTGAGGTGAATGATTGAATAGAGAATGTTGATCTACAAAATTGTTGGCCTGTGAAATTATTAGGCTTCTGCACTTAGGCTTCTGCACTTAGGCTTCTGTACTTAGGCTTCTGCACGTAGGCTTCTGTACTTAGGCTTCTGTATATCGAGACGACCTAACTAGCCAACGCAGGCAGCAACAGGCAGATCGCTAAAGCAACCCTGAAACCCTTCTCTTAGCTCCGCTTCGTCTAAATTTCGGCCAATAAAAACCAGCTCATTGCGGCGCGTTTCTGTCGGTTTCCAAGGTTTTCCAGGCCGACCCTCTAGCGTCATATGAACGCCCTGAAACACAAATCGCCGCTCGGCATTATCCACATCTAAAATGCCTTTCATCCGAAAAATATCTGCGCCCCGCACCTGTACGAGCTGATAGAGCCAGCGGTTGAGCTTATCACTATCAACACTACCTTGCGCAGTAATTGCCACCGAGCCCACAGAATCGTCATGTTCATGGGCTTCCTCTTCTAGGAAGGCCGGATCGATGCTCAAAGCATTTTTAAGATCGAAGGCTTGCACGCCTAGCACGGTATCGATAGCAATGTCACAGTTTTGGGTGAAATGAATTTTAGCGATCGTATTCATCTTCCTTACCTTGCTCTCCAATGCCCGCAATACATCAGCAGAAACCAAGTCTGTTTTATTGATCAAAACAACATCGGCAAACGCAATCTGCTCTTGCGCTTCACTACTCTCCCAATGATCCCAAATATACTTAGCATCTACCACAGTCACCACAGCATCTAGCTGGGTTGTTTGCAGCATCACTTCATCCATAAAAAAAGACTGAATCACCGGGGCCGGATCGGCCAATCCTGTTGTTTCAATCACCAAATGGTCAAAGCCGTCTGGGCGAGACATCAGCTCACTAATCATCCGAATCAGGTCGCCCCGCACCGTACAACAAATGCAGCCATTGTTCATTTCAAAAATCTCTTCGTCGGCATTCATCACCAGCTGATGATCAATCCCCACTTCGCCAAACTCATTGACAATCACCGCCACGCGCTGGTTGTGTTCTTCGGTAAGAATGCGATTGAGCAGAGTCGTTTTTCCCGCACCCAAGTATCCGGTCAATACAGTGACCGGAATCTTTTGCAGTAAAGCCATAGGTTATAGTCTCTCTCTTGAAGTATTCATCAAACCGTATTCATCAAACCGTATCGAAGCGCTAGAAGCTACGTCGCTACAACCCGGAAGCCAATGGTGCGGTTTAGCCCTGTTTCGTCATACCCAGAGCGATTAGTCGAGCGCAGTTTATCTGGACCATCTAACCAACTTCCGCCTCTGATTGCTCGCTGTGTCTGGGCCCTGGCTTGTCTGTACAGCCCCTGGCGATCAGCGGCCTGCCACTTATCCGCACACCATTCCCAAACATTGCCGTGCATGTCATGCAGTCCAAAAGCATTCGGCAAAAAATCACCGACCGGCAGCGTCGATTTGCGATAGCGACCGGGAGGTTCAGACTTGTATGTGTAAGTGCTAACATAGTCAGCCATATTGCCGGTAATGGTTTCGCCTGTGTGAAAGGGGGTATGAGTGCCTGCCCGGCAGGCGTATTCCCATTGCGCTTCACTGGGCAGTTGATACTGACGGCCCGTGTGTTTGGTGAGGCGATCGCAAAACTCCACCGCCTCTAACCAAGAAATACTCTCTACAGGTAAGGCACTCCCTCGAAAGTGAGCCGGGGCTGGGGCTAATTCTCTGTGAATTTTAGGCAATGCTGCGATCGCGGCCCACTGAGACTGCACAATCGGATACTTACTGATAAAAAAAGGCGACAGCTTAACACGACGGTGAGAAGACATGCCCCCTGAGAGGGCGACCATCTCTAACCGAGTATCACTGCTTTCGCCACTATGCCTTTTTGTGTATGGTAACGACTCAGAGAAAAACTGTGCGGTGAAAGACTGCTGTTGTGTAATTCGACCAGCGCGATCAACAGTCGGCGTACGATAGGTGAAAGATTCTAAAGGAGCACCAATAGAAGACTTCGGAACCTTGGAGTTAGAGGACTGAGCGCCTGCCGCTTGGGCAACACTTGCCAATGAACTCTCTTTACTCGCAAGGACAAGACCAACACCTCCAAAACTCGCGTACTGAAAGAACTTTCTTCGCTTCATACACGCTATAACTCCTCAATAATTTATCGAGTGATTGCAAACTGGTGCCATCAATATCAGGAATCTGGCATCAAGAATCTGGCATCAAGAATCTGGCATCAAGAATCTGGCCCGCAACCGGAAACTAAAATCAGTAAACAACAAAGGCTGTTGCAATAATTGTATTCATCAACACATTTGCCTACTTACGTAAGGAAACAAAGATATTTGCGTGAGACTGTTTCTCAAGAAGCAAGACAAACAATTGTTAAGTTTAAGAATATACTCAACACGGTATATTCCCAGATTGTTTGACGCCAGGAAAATTTGATCGCCTATTATTGAAAAAATAGAAGAAATTCGACACTTGCCGACCGTCGCGAGTCTATAATCGCCCTAATTCTCCATACTCTTCAATGTCTCTTCTCGAATTAAATCAAACACCTGCCGACTAATCTGGGTAAAGTCGGGCGTCAACATATCGTCTAGCTGGCGGGGCCGAGGTAAGGGAACCGATAACTCAGCCTTAATACGACCTGGCTGTACGCCCATCACAAAGATGCGATCGCCCAAAAACACAGCCTCCTCAATATCGTGAGTTACAAACACAATAGTTGTCTTCAGCGTGTCCCATACATTCAATAGCAGCGCCTGCATCATGTGCCGCGTCTGCGCATCTAGCGCCGCAAAAGGCTCATCCATAAGCAGTACCGACGGCGAATTTACCAGGGCACGAATAATACTCGCCCGCTGTTTCATCCCACCCGATAGCTCACTGGGGTAAGCATCCCGATACTTTGCCAACCCAACCAAATTCAAATACTCGCCCACAATATCCTGCCGCTCAGCCTTGGGCAAGCCCTTAATCTTCAGTCCTAACTCCACATTTTGAAACGTGGTTTTCCAAGGCAACAAAGAATACTGCTGAAACACAAACCCTCGATCGGCCCCTGGTTTTGTCACCGGTTGCTGATCGACCATCACATAGCCTGATGTCGGCTGCACAAACCCAGCAATAATGTTCAACAGCGTTGACTTACCACAGCCTGACGGCCCAAGCAAGCAAGCGAGTTCACCGGGCTTTATTTGAAAGTTTACCGAGTCCAACACTTGATTTGTTTTACCGCGATGACGCAGCCTCTCCTGCGGAGAGTCGCCAAAGATCATCGACACCCCTTCTACATTCACCGCTCCTTTTACAGCACTTTCTATTTTTGGCACTCTTGTCAATGTCTCTCGTCCCACGCGCATCAGCTCCTCAGCATTTTAATTCCAACACATCTCACTTTTTAGGCGCCCTGTTTCTTAATCACGCGCCAAGGCATCAATGCCTGCATCCCGCGCCCTACCGCCCAAGAACTCATTGCTCCCATCAGCCCAATCAACAACATCCCCATCACAATCGGCGGATAATTCGACGTCACATAAGACTCCCAGGTAATATAGCCCACACCATATCGCCCCGCTAAAATCTCAGCCGTCACCAGGCAAAACCAAGCATTTCCCATGCCAATTGTCAGGCCACCTGCAATTCCCGGCAATGCCCCCGGCAGCACAATATCCTTGAAAATAAACCACTTATTAGCGCCCAGGCATTGCCCCACTCGAATCAACACAATGTCATGCAAAATATTCTCCACCGCGCGAATCGTACTGATTAAAACAGGAAAAAACGCACCAATAAACGTGATGTAAATCATCCCGGTTTCAGCCGTCGGAAAAATTAAAATCGCCAGAGGAATCCAAGCCACTGCTGGAATCGGTCGGAGCAACTCTAGCCATGGCATCATCAGATCTTCAATGATTTGAAACCAGCCAATGAACAGACCTAAAATAACGCCTAATACCGAAGCAACTGCGAAGCCCAACAGCACGCGCGAAACACTCGATCGGATATGGACGCCCGGATCACTCGTGAAAAATTCTACCGTAGCGCCTACAACCTCCCAAGGAGAGGGCACTAGCTGAAAATTAATGAAGAACTTAAAGCCCGTTATGCATAGAACCTGCCAGATGCCAAAAAAGAGTATGAGCGACAAACAGCGAGTGGCTGAGCGGTTGGCAAAAAAGAGAATTTGGAGTGTTCGCCACAGCTTGGCCACTGGGGCAACAGCATCAGCATGAACACGACTTTGAGGAAGGGTGCTAGCCATGATAAAAAGCGATTTAAAGAATAAGGTCAGGAAGGTCTAGTGAAAGACCCAAGGAAAAGCCTATGGAAAGGCCCAAACGCATATCCCTTGGGAACAAGAGGCAAGCGATCGCCCCCCTATCCGGCCAACATCGGCAACACCCGCTCTAGCGCGAGCAACAACCGATCCCTTGTCAACCGGCTCATCTGCACAGGCTGTGGCCCACTCGCATAGGTTTGCAGCAAGTCCTTAAAGCTCGTCACCTGACCGCCTGATTCAGCCGCAAACGCCTTCGCATCATCTGCCAACAAAAAGGCCGATACCTCATCGCCATTCGTCACATAGTGGGAGTTTTCTGCAAACAGCTTCCAGCCTTTATTACGATCATGTACAAAAATAACATCAGCCGCTTTTCCTTCTTCCTGCAAGGTATTTAGCTGCTTCACCATATTGGGAATCGAAGCAAAATTAGTCACTGTCGGTTCTTCTTGAATCCACAGTTGAGCCGCCATTTTCGGATCTGTAATCTCCTCATCGGTCAGGGCATCTTTCCCGGTAATCACATAGCTTTCACCCTCTGCAATCACCTCGTCGTAGTCCAGCCCCGACTTCTCCATCGCATTTTTCAAAAAGCCTTCGTCTACCCATGCTGTCACATCTTCCGGATCTACAGGTGACTCAATTTTTCCTAAACTAATCAGCGTAGCAATGCTATTTTTCAGCGCACTTAGCTGCACCTCGCCAATGCTCGGATTAATCGGCTGTAAACCCGATGGCCCTAAAAACATGTACACAACTTCTTTCTCAATTCCAGACCACTCTTCAATCTGAGCAGAAATCTCTTCTGGCTTTTCTCGAAACATTTGATTGGCTTCGAGCACTGCTTGGAGATAAGCCTCGACAATTTCAGGATGTTCTTCAGAAAAGTCAGAGCGAACGACAATTCCATGCAGCGTTGGCACATTGGTTTGGGCACCGTCAAAAATCTTTTTAGCGAATCCTCGAAAAGGAAACAGTTCTCCAAAAGGAACAAAGTCCGCATGGGCGTCAATTTGTCCGGTTCGCAAGCTGGTGCCGCCAACTTCGGGTGATTGGCTAATCAGCTTCACATCTTTTTCTGGGTCAATGCCTGCATCCTTTAGCGCCTTAAGAACCATGCCGTGAGCCGCAGAACCAAAGGGCACCGACACAGCGCTCCCTTTGAGATCGGCCAAAGATTCTACGTCACTATCTTTGGGCACAACGACTGCATTCCCTGCGCCGTTAGGACTGTAGGCGAGGGTGCCAATAAAGGTTGACTCAACCCCTTCTAATTCTTCTTGAAACTTGATCAAGTTAATGACGGCAGGGAAGTCTCCCATTAGGCCGATATCAATTTGGTCGGCAAGCATTTTGTTGGTAATAGGCGGGCCAGAGGTATAGCTCGACCATTCAATCTCGTACTTTACGCCCTCATACTTTCCAGTGGTTGGCAAGTACTTTTCTAAGAGGCCTAATTCTCTTACCGTAGCACCGCCAACAGCTGTATTAATGACCTGATCTTGCGTGCCAATAGAGATTCGGATCGTTTTTCCACTGTTAGATCCAGTCGAGCCAGCTTCGGCGCTGGCGGTTTCAGTTGCGTTCTCTCCGGGTGCTGCCGTTTCGGATGGGCTAGAGCAAGCAACCAGTGTTGTAGAGAGGGCCAACACACAGGCAACGGAAAGGCTTTTCAACCAGGTGTAGGTAAAATTATTGGGCTTCATGTTTAGGCAACTCCTTGTGAATTGCCTTATTTAATCTGTGAGGCTAGCTAGCATTTGTATCTCTACGTACAGATACCGAGCTGTAGGCCTTTTTGTGGATAACGATTTTAAGTGAACCCATAAAATTCTTTTGTAGCAATGATTGCTTAGCGATAGGGTCTACACGGCTCGGTATGGGCGTGGTTTAAAGGTCGATCTACTGACCGAACACTTGCTTTAATACGGCTAGGCGCGATCGCTCCCAATAGTCCACATGAGAACAAATCAACCCGGCTTCATTCACACCTAGCTCCGTGTGGCCAGGAATAGAAAGCCGGGGCGACCAAGGCAAAGGAGCCGTCATATTCAACGTCCACTTTAGAGTGATGAGTGAGGGGTTAACTTGCTCAATGTTGTGCAGATCCATTTGAACATCGCTAAAAAACCAGCCGAGAAAGCCAATCATGCTCCGGTACTTGGCAACCCCATCAAACTCATTCATCGGATCTTTAAAATGCACATCGTCCGCATATAAAGCGTAGGTTTGATCCTTTGGGAATCTAGCGTAGTCCTGCTTTAGCTGCGCCACCAAATCCATCTTCATAAGCTGCTCTTTTTTCCTTTAATTACTCAACTTCGCCCCATAGCCACACCTTATAAAGGTATCAGTTGACAATAAAAAAGCGGACTGCCCGAAGACAGACCGCTTTTTTATTTTTAAAACCCAACAAGAGGTTAAATAACCTTACAAGAGGTTAAATGACTTTAGATGACTTTTAGATGACTTTAGTAGTCAAAGTCGCCCATGCCGCCGCCTGCTGCGCCGGATTTGTCATCTTCAGCTTTGTCTACCACAATGCACTCAGTGGTAAGCACCATTGCCGCGATAGAAGCAGCGTTTTGCAGCGCAGAACGCGTTACTTTTGCAGGGTCAACAATGCCCGCTTCAAGCATGTTGACATACTCATTCGTCGCCGCGTTATAACCGATGCTGGCGTCTTTTTCTTTAACCCGCTCAGCTACAACCGCACCATTTTGACCGGCATTTTCAGCAATCCGTCTGAGCGGCGCAGTCAGCGCACGAGTCACAATCATCGCACCGACGAGTTCTTCGCCGTCTAGATTGCTGTTGGCCCAGTCCACCAGCCCAGGCGACAGGTGAGCTAGGGTCGCGCCACCACCTGGAACGATACCTTCTTCAACGGCAGCTTTAGTGGCGTTGATGGCATCTTCTAAGCGAAGCTTACGGTCTTTCATTTCGGTTTCAGTTGCCGCACCGACTTTAATGACCGCAACGCCACCAGAGAGCTTAGCTAAGCGCTCTTGTAGCTTCTCTTTATCGTAGCTAGAGTCAGACTCTTCAATCTGACGACGGATTTGGTCGCAGCGGGTTTTCACACTCGCTTCGTTGCCTTCCGCCACCATGGTGGTGCTGTCTTTAGTAATGGTGACCCGACGAGCCGTACCGAGCTGATCGAGGGTGACGGTGTCTAGCTTGAGGCCCGCATCTTCGGTGATGACGGTGCCGCCGGTGAGGACAGCGATGTCTTCGAGCATGGCCTTGCGGCGATCGCCGAAGCCAGGCGCTTTAATCGCCACTACATTCAGCACACCGCGCAACCGGTTGACGACCAATGTTGCAAGCGCTTCTTTCTCAATGTCTTCAGAGATAATCAGCAGCGGGCGACCGCCACGGGCAACCTGCTCCAGCACCGGAACCAAGTCCTGCACTAGGCCGATTTTCTTATCGGTGATGAGGATTTGAGGATCGTCGAATACGGCCTCCATGCGCTCAGTGTCGGTGACAAAGTAAGGCGAGATATAGCCTTTGTCAAAGCGCATTCCTTCAGTGATTTCCAGCTCAGTCGTCATCGACTTGCCTTCTTCTAAGGAAATAACGCCTTCACGACCAACTTTTTCCATCGCGTTAGCAATCATTTGGCCCACTTCAGGGTCATTGCCAGCAGAGATAGATCCGACTTGGGCGATCGCCTTAGAATCACCCACAGGCTGTGCCTGTTCAGCAATTTTACCAACCAGGTAAGCGGTCGCTTTGTCGATACCGCGCTTCAGTGAAATTGCATTGGCGCCTGCTGCAACATTGCGCAGACCTTCTTTAACAATTGCATGAGCCAGCACAGTCGCGGTCGTCGTACCGTCGCCTGCTGCATCGTTGGTTTTAGAAGCCGCCTGACGAATCAAGGCAACGCCTGTATTCTCAACGTTGTCTTCTAGCTCAATTTCTTTAGCAATTGTCACACCGTCATTGACGATTTGAGGAGAGCCAAACTTCTTTTCAAGGACAACGTTGCGTCCTTTGGGACCAAGGGTGACAGCCACCGCCTCAGCCAAAATGTCCATCCCACGCTCTAGCGCGCGGCGGGCATTTTCGTTATAGATAATGCGTTTTGCCATAGTTGTGAAAGGAGGGTGTGATTAGTTAAATGGAGTTTATGAGATCGTTTTAAGGACAGCGGCGGCTATGCAACGGTTGCCAAAATGTCCTTTTCTGAGAGCAAGATATACTCATCGTCGCCCAGCTTGATTTCGGTGCCCGCATACTTGGAGTACAGCACCTTATCGCCAACGTTCACATCCATGCTGCGGCGGGTGCCGTTATCGTCCACCTTGCCAGGCCCCACAGCTGTAATTTCACCCACTTGAGGCTTTTCTTTGGCTGCATCAGGCAAAATAATGCCGCCTGCTGTTTGAGCTTCAGATGCGCTTACTTTGATGAAGACGCGATCGCCCAGAGGCTTGAGCGTTGAATTACCTAAAGAGATAGCTGCCATAGTTTCTTACGTTCTCCACGATGAATCAAAAAATACTTAAAAAAGCTTACGAGCAAAGCCTGTGAGCATAGAGATTAGCACTCTCTGCTGTTGAGTGCTAATCTATCCAATTGAGATTGCCCTATGCAATATGCGCTTCGGTACGGGTTCCCGAACTCACAAAAGCAATCACAAAGCGATTCAAAAGCGATTCAAAGGCGATTCAAAGGCGATTAGGTGCGATCGCACTGCTCTTTAGCTTTGTCGTTCATACTTCATAATTTTTAAAGGCGCTGCATCTAGTGATAATCTTAAACATGGCACTTGAAGGACACGCTTAACTCATAGTGAATACGCCACCTAAGTTCGTTTTGTACTAAGTTCGTAAGTTACTAGAGTTAGGTATATCGGTCACCAATCGGTCACCAACCGGTCACCACAAGGTCACCACATCAGCTAAAACGTAGGATAGGCGCAGGAATGGTCTCCACCGCAGAGAAAACAAATATCGGCTATATCACCCAAGTTATTGGCCCAGTTTTAGACGTAAAGTTTCCAGGCAAAAACTTGCCTCAGATTTACAACGCACTTAAAATTAGCGGCACAAACCCTGCTGGGGCAGAGGTTTCTGTCACTTGTGAAGTGCAGCAGCTACTTGGCGACTCCCAAGTTCGCGCCGTTTCCATGAGCACCACCGATGGTCTCGTACGCGGCATGGAAGTCACCGATTTGGGCGCACCCATTAGCGTCCCCGTGGGCAAAGCGACCCTCGGACGCATTTTTAACGTGTTAGGCGAGCCTGTAGACGAGAAAGGCCCCGTCAACGCAGAAAGTTCTTTGCCAATTCATCGCGACGCTCCTAAGCTCATCGACCTTGAAACCAAGCCCGCCGTATTTGAAACCGGCATCAAAGTGGTAGACCTACTCGCCCCCTACCGAAGAGGCGGAAAAGTGGGCCTCTTTGGCGGCGCAGGCGTAGGCAAAACCGTCTTGATTCAAGAGCTCATCAATAACATTGCCAAAGAGCACAGCGGCGTATCGGTATTTGGCGGCGTGGGCGAACGCACCCGCGAAGGCAACGACCTCTACAACGAATTTATTGAATCCGGCGTGATTAACGCTGAAGACCTGAGCCAGTCAAAAGTAGCCCTGGTATACGGCCAAATGAACGAGCCACCCGGTGCGCGGATGCGCGTGGCCCTTTCGGCACTCACCATGGCCGAGTACTTCCGTGATGTTAACAAGCAAGATGTTCTGCTCTTTGTAGACAACATCTTCCGCTTCGTACAAGCCGGTTCTGAGGTATCTGCGCTGCTAGGCCGTATGCCTTCTGCGGTAGGCTACCAGCCCACCCTTGGCACCGACATGGGCGACCTGCAAGAGCGAATTGCCTCCACCACTGAAGGCTCTATCACTTCTATTCAGGCCGTTTACGTCCCTGCTGACGACCTCACAGATCCAGCACCTGCAACTACGTTTGCTCACCTAGACGCCACCACGACCCTTTCTCGGGCATTGGCCTCTAAAGGTATTTACCCAGCGGTAGACCCCTTAAACTCTACCTCTACCATGCTTCAGCCCGACATCGTTGGCGACAAGCACTACGATACGGCACGGGCGGTACAGTCTACGCTTCAGCGCTACAAAGAGCTGCAAGATATCATTGCCATTTTGGGTCTAGACGAGCTTTCTGAGGAAGACCGTCAGGTAGTTGCTCGCGCTCGTAAAATTGAGAAGTTCCTCTCTCAGCCCTTCTTTGTAGCAGAAGTATTTACTGGCATGAAAGGTAAGTACGTCACGCTCGAAGAAACCATCAAGGGATTCAACATGATTCTCGACGGTGAGCTAGACGATGTGCCCGAGCAGGCCTTCTACCTTAAAGGTGGCATTGAAGAAGTCATTGAAGCAGCTGAAAAAATGAAGGCGGAAGCAGCCTAGTCGCCAACGCGTGACATCTGCGGGAGACTGTATCTGCGGGAGACTCTATCTGCCGGAGACTGTAGAGAAGAAGATCCGTATCCGCAAGGTCGTCGGCTATGGAGGGGCACACATATGCAGTGCATATACATGTCCCTACATGGCCAGCACCTACAGTCCCTACGCAAACAGATCTAACCACCAAAATCTGTTTGACCAAAATAAGAATCAACCTTAAACATAAGGAAGCTATGTCTTTAGTTGTGCGCGTGGTTGCGCCTGATAAAACAGTCTGGGATGCCGAAGCTGAAGAAGTTATTTTACCGAGTACCACGGGTCAGCTAGGAATATTAGGCGGACACGCGCCGCTGCTGACTGCGCTAGATACGGGCGTATTGCGCGTTCGAGCAACTAGCGGCAGTAAAGAATGGACATCGATTGCCCTAATGGGTGGCTTTGCAGAAGTCGAAGCAGACGAAGTAACCATATTGGTAAACGGCGCCGAGCTAGGCAGCAGTATTGACCAAACCGAAGCTGAAAAAGCTTACGAAGCAGCTCAGGCTAAGTCAACTGGCGTTTCAGCTGATGACCGCAAAGCTGTATTGCAGGCTAGCAATGCTTTGAAAAAAGCTCGCGCTCGCTTGCAGGCTTCGGGTGGTAGCGTCTAGCTAGACCACTGATATCTAGATAATATCTGGACAACTGAGTTAATTGTGTCGCCATGGTTTCCGCCTTGCAAGGGTTAAGGAACTGTGGCGATATTAGTATGGCGATAGATATTAATGCGGCACGAGTTTGGACTCATACAACTGCCCACAGATGGTTGCGCGAATGTAGCCACTTCGCATAATTATGACAACAAACGTTTATTCCCTATAGCCTAATAACCCTTATGAAATTTGAGCGCGCCAGCGGTATTTTGCTTCACCCAACTAGCCTGCCTAGCCCCCATGGAATTGGTGACTTAGGAGCATCTGCCTATGAATTCATTGATTTTATGGTGAGCAGCGGTCAAACCCTATGGCAAATTTTGCCTTTAGGCCCGACTGGCTATGACCATTCGCCATACACCATGAACTTCAGCGCCTTTGCGGGCAATCCGCTGATGGTGAGCTTAGAAAAGCTAGTAGAAGAGGGCTTGCTAAAGGCCGATGAGGTGTCGCCGCTGGCAGATGTGCCGCCAGAACGCGTGTCGTTTAGCAAGGTGATTCCGCATAAAATGGCCCTGCTACGAAAAGCGTTTGAGCGATTTGACGGATCTACGCCCGAGATGGAAGCGTTTTCGGATCAGCAGGGCTGGTGGCTAGAAGATTTTGTGCTATTTATGGCGTTGCTAGAGGCTAATGAGGGTAAACCCTGGAGCCAGTGGGAGGATAGCATTGCACGCCGCGAGCCAGCAGCGATGAAGGCCAAGGCAGAAGAACTGAAGGAGAGCGTTGCGTTTCAGCGGTTCGTACAGTTTAAGTTTTTTGAGCAGTGGATGGCGTTGCGTCGGTATGCCAATGACAACAGTATTCAAATTATTGGCGATGTCTCTATTTATGTATGCCATAACAGCTCGGACGTGTGGGCGCATCCGCAGCTGTTTAAGCTCGATCCAGAAACGCTGGAGTCGGCCTATATTGCGGGTGTGCCGCCCGACTACTTTAGTGAAACCGGGCAGCTATGGGGTAACCCTGTGTATGACTGGGAGGCCTGTAAGGCGTCGGGCTTTGAATGGTGGATTTCTCGCTTTAGGGCGACGCTGCAGTATGTAGACTGGGTTAGGGTCGATCACTTTCGGGGGTTTGAGGCTTACTGGCAGGTGCCAGCCAGCGAAGAGACCGCGATGAATGGGGAGTGGGTGAAGGCACCGGGCGAGGCTTTTTTTGAAACGCTAGCAGATAAATTGGGCAGCTTACCGGTGCTAGCCGAGGATTTGGGAATTATTACGCCTGAAGTAGAAGTGCTGCGCGATCGCTTCAATTTTCCCGGTATGAAAATTCTGATGTTCGCCTTTAATGGCGACCCCAACAACACCCATTTGCCGCAGCACTACCCAACCAACTGCATTGTGTACTCCGGCACCCACGACAACGACACCGCGATTGGCTGGTGGAATACGCTCGCACCCGCAGAAAAACAGGTATTAGCCCAAACCTTAGGCTACGGCAGTCCCGATGAGATCCAAGAGATTAACTGGGTGTTAATTGAAACGGCGCTGGCTTCGCGGGCAGATTTGGCCATTGTGCCGCTGCAAGATTTGTTGGGGCTCGATGGCAGTGCCCGAATGAATGACCCGAGTAAAATTCCAGGGAACTGGCGCTGGCGCTATGACAGCTCCAAAGTGCTGACCGATGAAATCAGCGATCGCCTCCGCACACTCACTCATCAATATAATCGGCGGTAGATCTACCGTCGATCTACCGTCGATCTACCGTCGATCGGCTGTCGATCTATATCTACAGCAGGCGACTCTTAGCCACATACCGTATTCCCGCGAACAGCCCACATCCCAAAGCCTATGCTTAACTAAAGCGGACACGCCATCTTAAAGACTGAATAAAGAAAACGCCATGGATGTCTCGGTAATTGGGGCGAGCGGTGACTGCGGCAGGGAAATTGTGGCACAGCTCGTGGTGCTTGGCGTGTTAGATCCGACCGAGCGATTGCAGCTAGTAGGACGCGAGGCCGGACAAAGCAGTCAGGTGCTTTATGGCCTGTGCAGTGACTTGAGCGATGCCTATGCGGAGAAAGCACCTATTTTTGATGTGGCGCTGCGGCCTGAGGATATTGTTGCCGATGTGATTGTGATGACAGCAGGGGCAACCGTAGGCGGCCAAGTCACTTCACGATCACAGCTGGCATCGGCTAATTTGCCAATATTTGAAAGCTACGCCAAAGCGATCGCTCAGCACGGCTACGGCCATGAAGTCGTCATCATTGTGACCAATCCAGTAGAGCTAGCCGTTGCGGTGTTCAGCCGTCATTTGGGTCGGCATCGGGTGATTGGGGTGGGTGCTTATTCCGATACCCTGCGGTTTCGCCGGGAAATTGCGACCGATTTGGGCGTGCGGCGGCAGCTAGTGCAGGGCTTTGTGGTGGGTGAACATGGCGAGGGCATGGTGCCTTTGTGGAGTAGCGTCAAAGTTCACGGAATGACCCCCGAAGAACTGCGAGAAATTCGCCGTCGGCTCCAGCAAGGACTGAGCGTCAGAGATTTTCCAGATGCGGTGCTGCGCGAAAAGCAGTCCGTTATGGCGATTATTAAAACGGGTGATATTGCTCAAGCCTACCGCTATGTAGACGGGCTCTCTTCTGACCTGCGCGTGGTGATCAAGCCTTTTGTCACACAGCTTTCAGGCGCGAAAACTATTGCGGCTACGGCCAATGTCACGGTGGACTTAGTGCATAGCCTATTGCAGGGCAAAGAGATGGTTGTTTCCGGCCAAGTTCAGCTGGCAGGAGAATTTTATGATATTCAAACGCCGCTAGGGGTGCCCATATTGGTGACGCCTAGTGGCTGGAGCAGGGTCGTGACGTTGCAGCTATGGGCTGAAGAAGCTGAGATGTTGCAAAAGTCTGCTGAAACCATCAGCCGCCGGTTAAAGGAGGATTTAGCACAGCATGGATAATCTAGCGACCTATTCAGATGCTCAGCAGCGGTGGGTGTTTGTAGTGCGGGCTTTAAACAGGCCGGGAACGGTGACGGCAGCAGCGGCGGTTTTCTCTAATCGGGGCGTGTCGCTAGAAGGAATTTTAGGCAGCGGCATTGATACGATGAGCGTAGAAGATGGAAGATTGTTGTTTAGGTTTAGATCAACTGAACGCAAGCAGGATTTGTTGAAGCGATCGCTCGAAAGACTGCCCAGCATTTTTCAGGTAGATGCCTATGCCTACGAAGATCCGCGACTGCGGGCGATCGCCGTGGCCAAGCTCACAGCCGATGCCAAACTCAGCCATGATTTAGAAGATCTATCCATAGAGACCATTTCGCGCAGTAGTTCGTCAGCATTCCTGCTATTGAGTGGCGGAACAATGGCAGTGGAAGATGCGATCGCCTATTTTCGGCAGCAGCAGCAGCTCGAAGATGTGGTGATGTCTGCCATTACCGTCTAAAACCAAGCCCTAAAGCCAAGCCCTCAAACCAAGCCCTAAAGCCAAGCCAGTCAAGATCAGTCAAGCCAGTCAAGATCAGTCAAGCTTGAGCCAACATCGCGCTAGCATCAGTGCCGTTGAAATCGCTAACAGCAGGCATTTTGCCAAGGCGCATCAATTCTGAAATCGCCGCAATATCGCGATCGCGCCCTGCACCAGCAACCGCCATCACCTGATTGTTCTGCATATAAAAAGCTAAAAACTCGTGATCGTCCAAACTGCCCTGCACAATCACATCGTCCCACTTTTCAGCATGACCTACATAGCGCAGCTTTAGGTCAAACTGCCCAGTCCAAAAAAAAGGCACTGCCTTAAAGGGAATACTTTGCCCTGCCATATTGTAAGCAGCAATACGACCATGCTGCATCGCGAGCCGCCAATGCTCTATCCGCACCGGCTCACCCGTCACAAAGTGAGGAAAGCGCGCAATGTCACCCGCAGCATATACCCCTGGCGCTGCCTGCAAGTACTGATTAACCGGTACGCTTTGGTCTTGTTCATCTAGCAAAATTTGCTTAGCGTCTATAAAATCAGTCGCAGGCGTTACCCCAATACCGACTACCACCAAATCAGCCGGCAAACTTTCACCCGTATCTAGCTCGACTGTTGTAACCTGACCCTCTCCTTTGAAGGCCTTTGCCTTGCAGCCTAGCTTAAACACAACGCCATGGGCCTGATGCATGGTCAAGAACATTTTGCCCACCTCTGCACCTAGCACCTTTTCAAAAGGCACTTCGCCCGGTGCCACAACCGTAACCGTTAGCCCCTGCTGGCGAAGGCTAGAAGCCACCTCCATACCAATAAATCCAGTGCCAACAATCACCACTCGCTGAGACCTTTGAGCAGTCTTTAAAATCCGTTGGGCGTCTTTAATGCTACGCAGCGTGAATACATTCTTAAGCGTGCTGCCTGCAATGGGCAGCTCGTTCACTTTGCCACCAGTCGCCAGCAAAAGTGAATCATAGATCAGGGTTTCACCATTGCCGTAGGTAAGCTGTTGGGAGCCTGCGTCTAGCTGACTAACTGTTGCATTGGTTTTGACTTCTATGCCATGTTTTTGATAAAAATCAGCAGATCGCAGCAAATCTGCGTCCTTCACCTCATCGCCCTGCAAAAATGCCTTGCTCAGCTTAGTGCGGTCGTAAGGCAAGGCCTGCTCAGCCGTCAGCATCACAAGGCGACCGGCAAAACCGACCTGCCTGAGCATTTCAGCGGCTGCACTTCCCGCCGCGCCACCGCCTACAATCACAAAGGTCTTTTGCCTATCCGTCTTTTGCACATCGGGGGCATCAGCAGGCACAGCCATTGGCGGCGTCACATGCGCTTCGCCAGCTTCCGGTAACGCTACATACACGACGCCTGCCTCTACGCTAACCGAGTATTGCAACAGATCTTTTCGACCTGGTGGCTCTAGCTGCTTACCCGACGCGGCACTATAGCAGGCGTTGTGCCAGGGGCATACAATCCGGCCTGCATGTAAAACGCCTTTAGCCAGTGGCGCACCATAGTGCGAGCAGCGAGTTGCCAGCGCAGTGACGGTTTCTCCTTCTCGCACCAGTAAGATCTCTCTATCTGCAACCGAAAACTGTTGCATCTCGCCTTGTTTTAGCTCGCTAAGCGAACAAACAGATACGCGCTGAGTGATCATAATGAATGGCCCGACTGGTTCGACTGGCTTGGTTCGACTGACTTGACAGTGATGTCTTGCCAGTGGGTCTTGCCAGGGGTGTGCGATCGCTAGCGTAGGAAAGAGGCTGAAGCGCAAACATCTTCCCCACGGCACACCTCACCGAGGCCAATAGAAAGAAATCTAAGCCATTTCCATCCAGTCAAAAATTCTTTCGAGCTGCTGCAAGGTGAGCACGCCCTGCTGCCATAGCACCATTGGCAACGGGCCAAGGTCCTCGCGGCATTGCTGAAGCGCTAGCTTAATAGAGGTGGGTGGAACGGAGAGTTCGTCTTGCAAAAATCGAATGAGTGGAGTGTAATCATGGGCCATGGTTGAATCAGCGTTTAACAAGCGTTTAATAAATTAAATTTGGTAGCAACAGGCATTTCAGAAAGGCGTAGCCAATGTATAGACACAACCTATGTAACTGACCTCTACCTTTAGCTATATTTTTGGCGTATGGAATTGAAAAGCCCTATCCTGCTGACTTACTTTGCCAAAGGGTCTCTAGTAGCCAGTGTCTAGTAGCCAGTGTCTGATGGCAGACTAATGACCAGTGCCTGATGGCAGACACTTTAAAAAGCTATCCGCTCACTAGACAAGCCCATAAGCAAGCAGGCGTTTTAGTAATCCCGGTTTTGCCTTAAGACCGTGAAAACCTTACGGAGTGCTATTTGAATTCCGTAATGCTACGGTAGTTTGGCAGAAATGTATTTCTTCTATATATTTGCTTAATATTTCGTATTTTTGGCGTTCTGCACTATTAAGCCAGCACTTTAAGACGGCACTTTAAGGCAGCACTGTAACCGTGACCATATCGCCCGTCTCAAGACCTAGTTCAGCAGCACGACCGCTGCGTAGCTCTAGCACTTGGTCTACGAGTTGATCATCCGGGCCATAGGTGGGGCAGGGTTCTGCGGGGCAAGGGGGCGCTTCAGGGGCGATCGCGACAACTTTTTCGTTCCGTAAAAACACCATATCCAACGGAACCGGCACGTCTTTCATCCAAAATCGGGTGCGCCTGGGGGACGAAAACGGAAAGAGCATACCGCGATTGTCCGGCAGCGCCGAACGAAACATGAGACCTAACGCCTGCTGATCGGGGGTTTGAGCAACTTCTAAATCAAACCTTTCACCTTTGATTTCTGCGATCGCTGTAATTGGCAGCAGCTGCCCTGGCCCGTTGAGCGTGATAGGGCTGTCCATCGTGTCTGTAGGCGAGGCTGCTGACGGGTCATCGGTCGGTGACGTTGGAGCGTTAGGAGATGAGGCGTTAGGAGAGGGAGCGTCCGGAGAAGGGCCATCGGGAATGGAGCAGCTAACCAGGATTACACCCAAGGTTATGCCTAAAGTCGCTCGCCAAAGGATATGAGTAACTTTAGACAAGGCGACAGACGATGCTGTCGGCCGAAGAGCTGAATCGCGATGAAAAAGGGGCATGGTATTGATTTAAATTAAGTTCGGCAATGATTGGGGAGGAGGAGTACGTTAGCTTTCTCGCAATACGTAGCCTACGCTGCGCACAGTTTGAATCAGCCGCTTTTCGTTTTCGCCATCAATTTTAAGGCGCAAATATCGGATGTACACCTCAATGACATTGGACTCACCAATGAAGTCGTAGCCCCAAACGCTCTCTAAAATTTGCTTGCGGGTGAGGACTTCGCGAGGATGCTCCATCAGATACTTCAGCAGCTCAAATTCTTTCATCGTCAGCTCAATGATGCGGTTGTTGCGAACGACCTGCCGCTGAGCAATATCCAGCACTAAATCGGCAAAGCGGAGCTGTTCGCCAATGGCGGCGCTGGGCTGGAGGTAGGCGTTCACTCGCCGGATAAAGTCGTCGCTGCGGTAAGGGGCTAAAAAGTAATCGTCAGCGCCTGATTCCAAACAGGCAACCCGGTCGGCGAGGGCATCATGCGCCATCATCAGCAAAATGGGTACGCGGTTTTCCTCGGTGCGTAGCTGACGGCACAGGTCTAAGCCCGACTCATCACCTAGGCGCTGGGCCACCACAACCAAAGCTGGACCGTGCGTGTGAACCAAGGCGATCGCACTCGTCAAGCTATAGGCTTTTAACAAGGCATAGCCTGCTTCGTGCAGATCCACACCCATTTGGGCAGCTAAGCCTTCGTTACTTTCCACAATCAAAACCTTGGGCAGGCTGCCGCTAGCGCCTAAGGAAGGCGGGCCTTGAGGCGGCGAAGCACCGGAAGAATCAGAAGATACACTCATAAAGCGGCGCTCATCAACGTTCCCGCTCAGGGTAGCTCTACCGAAGTCGGCTTGGCAACATGCGGTAACCCCCAGCCTAACTTTTCTCGTAGCACGCGAAAGAACTCAGGTGGCTTGAGCCGGACAAAGCGAGCGGCATAGGCTGACCGGGTTAAACAGATGCGATCGCTCGGCACCACATAGCAGCCCGCATTACCATCGACCACCATCACCAAAGATTCAGGATTGGCCGAGGTAATCGTCACCGGCTCAGCATCTGGAAAAACCAATCCCCGAGAGGCCAGTGAATGGGGACAAATGGGCATGAGCTGAAGCACCGGCACACCCGGCACAATCACCGGGCCACCGGCAGAGAGAGAATAGGCCGTCGAGCCCGTCGGCGTCGAGATAATAATGCCATCAGCCGCAATATCTACCGGGGCATGGTTGCCGACCTGCACCTCAAAATGGCACATGCTAGTAAGCGGCTGGCGATGCAGCACCAGCTCATTCATGCACAGTGCTTCCCAGCTCAGATGGTCCTCGCTGTATAACTGAACCAACACCATCGCCCGCGCTTCAATTTGATAGTTACCCTCGGCGAGCTGATTGACTGCCTGCTCTAGCTGATTGAGGTAAATTTCGGTTAAAAAGCCCATATGCCCTGTATTGACCGCCAGCAGGGGAATACCATTGGGCGCAACCTGACGAAAGGCCGAGAGCACAGTACCATCGCCGCCAAACACCACTGCAAACTCCATATCCTGATCAAAACCAGGCGGGCTCAAGCTTTCTACCGGGGTATGACATACAGGCTTACCGGGCTGCGAATAGCCTAAAATGCCGGTCGCGCCTGTTGCCAAGCAAACCTCATAGCCCAGCGCCTCTAGCTGGACGCGAAGCTTGTCAGCAGCTGCCATCGCAACGGGCTTGATGTCGTTATAGATGATGCCGACTTTAGGCACAGCAAATTCTCGGGTAAATATCCTGATGACAAACTTTTTTCACCAGCTTTTGAGCGGTTAACCGCCGAGCTGGCAAATTTAGGCTGGCAGATTCTTAAAGAAACTCAAAGAAGAAATTAGGATGGATGAATACCTTATAGGCTACCGCCTTTGTCGATATCTTGAATAGAGGGAAAGGTGTGAATATTACAAGGCGTCACTTTAATCAGGGTGATCGAGAAGCCGCTTTCTTAATAAAATTTTTAAGTGCCGTTCATCCTTTAGAAAGGCGCTTGGGGTAGCTGCGACACAGGTAGCCCGCTATGTTTAAACCAACCCCAGTTTCAAGCCAGCAGTTTTCTATTTTTGGTGATCGGTTCGCGTGAGTTCTAGCCCATATTTGCCTGCTACCACAGCCCATGTTCGCATTACTTATCAGTCTTGGCGCAGCGGCAAGATTGAAGGCGAGGTGAGTGCCAACGAGTTTGAGTGGCGCTTTCGCTGGCGCTTTCGCCAGGGGCAGCTGACCGTAGAGCCCTCTTTAGGCCGAGCCCTGATTCAAGAGCCGCTAGGCCGCTTTTTAGAACAGTTCGACTATCAGCTAGAGCCCGGTGGTGACTACTCGTTTACCATTCGGGCACAGCTGTGACTAGCCCTCTGCTGTGACTAGCCCTCTGCTGTGACTAGCCCTCTCCAGAGAGCTTTTTTAAGTACCGTTCTATGAGCAAAATGGCCACGATGTCATCAATGGGCCGAGGGATGCTGCGCAGGCTTTGAGGCATGAGCTTGCCCAGGCCAGTCGGCGGATACATTTGCCAGTAGCGATCGCGCGCCTCCAGCGAGCTATATCGTTCATCGATCAAAATAACTCTAGGCGCATTCGGCAGCTGTTCTAGCGTTTGCAGCCACTGCTTAGCATGGGTCTGATCACCCAGCACAATATTAGAAACCGGATAGGTATCGCGCAGGGTCTGAATCGTTTCGGTGACGGCCTCTACCGGAACCACCTGATGATAGTGCAGCGAGCGGTCAAGACCGACCACAGCCAGTCCGCACTTGACACTGCCGGGGTCTATCCCAAGGAAGGCAGGCCCCAAAAGCCCCTTAGAAACTGGGGGCGGTGATGACGGTGGCTGAGAAAAAGGGGAAGAAGACACGTAGACCAAAGCGCCGCTAAGCGCATAGAAGTAAGCAACATCAGCGAATCGCAGCCGCCCCTTTAAAATAACGAGAATTTAGCCAAAAGAACGTTCACAAAATACATTTATTCTCTGAACCAGCAAAAACAATATTTGAGACTTTTTACAGAAAAGGATGATCTTTGCACCATTCTTTGTTAAGAATACGACTTACCAACGCTATCTTTGTTATTTTAGTTAGTACAACCGTACGCACTACTTAGTGCGACGCCTGCGTGCACGTAAAAAGAGTCGAACTTTCAAATTTTAAATCGTTTGGTGGAGCAACCGATGTTCCCTTGCTAGAGGGATTTACGGTCATCTCTGGGCCAAACGGCTCTGGCAAGTCGAATATTCTCGACTCGCTACTGTTTTGCCTGGGCTTGGCGAGTTCGCGAGGCATGCGGGCAGAGCGACTGCCCGACCTGGTGAACCAAAATCAGGCCAAACGCCGATCTACGGTAGAAACCATTGTCACGGCAACGTTTGACATCAGCGACGTGGCCGATAGGCTCATCACCGACGAGGCCGAAGTGCGCTCTGAAAGCGATGACTTTGAAGAATTTAGAGACGAGGGAGATGGCGGATCGGCGGATAGAGATGCCGGAGAGAAGGCTCAGGAAAACCGCGCGACTCTTGCGATCGCTAACCCTCACTCGAATGGCAATGCGCAATCGAATGGCAGTACAAACGGCAGCTCAAACGGCAGCTCAAACGGCAGCAAGCCTGCTGTAGCTGCGCATGAATGGAAGGTGACTCGTCGGCTGCGGGTCACTGCGCAGGGAACCTATACCTCCAACTACTACATCAACGAAGAGCCCTGTACGGTCACACAGCTGCATGAGCAGCTACAGCGCTTTCGGATTTATCCAGAAGGCTACAATGTGGTACTTCAGGGCGATGTCACCAGCATTATTTCTATGAACGCCCGTGAGCGGCGAGAAATTATTGACGAGCTGGCGGGAGTGGCTTCTTTTGATCGCAAAATTAACCAGGCCAAGTCCAAGCTAGACGTGGTTAAAGATCGAGAAGAGCGCTTTCGAATTGTAGAAACAGAGCTCATTGCTCAGCTAGAGCGGCTAGACCAAGATCGCAAAAAGGCAGAGAAGTACAAGCAAATCAAGGCGACCTTGCAGGAAAAGCAGGCTTGGGAAGGGGTGATGCAGTGGCGTCAGCAAACCCAGCAGGCCGCACAGCTGACCACAGCGATTGCAAAAGGACAGGCAGAAGGAGAGGCGATCGCCCAAAAAATTACCGCTCTCAACGCCCAAATGGAGAAAACGGCTGAGGAGTTAGCCGTTTTGAACGCTCAGGTCAAGGCATTGGGAGAAGAAGAGTATCTGGCTCTGCAAGCCAAGCTGGCCACGCAGGAGGCTGAGCTGCGGCAGCTGGTTCGCCAAGAAGATGATCTCAAGCATTCCACTCGCGGCCTAGCGACGCGGCTCGGTGAAATTCAAGCAGGCATTCAAACCCAGGAGGCTGAACTCGGCACCCTGGGAGGGCAGCTCACCCGCCTCACAGAAGACGGGCTGGCCACGCTCACGCAAGAAAAGGATGCAGCCGCAGCGCAGTTAGAGGCCAAGCGAGAGGAAACCAATGCGATCGCCTCTCAGTCTCAGGCATGGGTACAGGCGCAAACCAACCTGCGCAAGCAGGTAGAAGCCCTACTCGCCGAGCTAGAACCTCAGCGATCTGAACGGGTGCGCTTGCAAGAGCGAATCAGTCAGCTAGAGGCGCAGATCAGGACGCAGCGCGAAGCATTAGAAGACGTTGACACGGATCAGTCTGCGGATCAGTCTGCTAAGAAAAAAGACGGCACACAGGACGGCGAAGGAGAAGATACGCGCAATCAAGCAGATCAAAGAGCCTTGGAAGCTGATCAAGCCAAAATTCGCGAACTCGCACAAACGGTCGCAGCGGTAGAGGCTGAATTGCAGACCCAAACGCAAACCCTCAACCGACTGCTACAAGAGCAGCGAGAAAAGCAGCGTGAGTTAGACCGGTTAGAAGCACAAGAGCAAGCCACTAAAGAATCTCAAGGAACGCAGGCCACCGAGACGCTGAAACGGAGCGGGCTAGAAGGGCTGTGCGGCATTGTGGCTGAACTCGGCCAAGCAGACAAACGATTCCAGCTGGCATTGGAAATTGCGGCAGGCGGACGCATGGGCTTCATGGTCGTAGAAGATGACCGAGTCGCTTCACGCGGGATTGAGCTGCTGAAGCAAAAGCGGGCAGGACGGGCGACCTTTCTACCGCTTAATAAAATACGGGTCCCCAGTTTTAAGCCTGCCGATAAATGGAACCGGCCCGATGGCTTTATTGACTATGCCGTGAACTTAATTGAGTGCGATGACAAGTATGCCGATGTGTTTGCCTTTGTGTTTGGCAGCACAGTGGTGTTTGAATCGCTAGCCGAGGCCCGGCGCAACATGGGCAAGTTTCGCATGGTGACCCTAGAGGGCGAAATTCTAGAGTCTACCGGGGCGATGACGGGAGGCAGCTTACGTCAGGGCGGGCGGCTGCATTTTGGCACAGTCGCAGCAGGTGAGTCGCAGGCTGCCAAAGATTTGCGCGATCGCCTCCAAGAAATCGACAGCATTTTGACCCGCGCTCAGCAAAAGGTGAACCAACTCACCCTCAAGGCCAAAGAAAAATCGCAGGCGCTCACAGAGGCACGGCAAGCCTATCGAGAAGCAGAAATTAAAGCCACTCAGGCCGCCAGCCAGCGACAAGACTTAGCGCAAAGGCTAAAGCTAGCGCAAGCACAGCTAGACCGCGCAGAACGCGAGCAGGCCCAAGCTCAAGTCCGGTTAGATGAACTAGCCCAAACCTTACCTGCCAAAGAAAAGGAGCTCGCTGAGCAGCGGCAAGCGCTGGACGATTTAGAAAAATCGCACACGCACAGCGAATGGCAGCAGTCACAGTCGGTAGTACGGGCCTTAGAAAAGCAGCTAACCGAGCGGCAGGATCGGCTGCGATCAGCCGAAAAGCAGCAGCAGGATTTAATCGCGCAGCAGCAGCGCCTACAGGAAAAAGTGCAGCGCGACATTGAGCAAATCGAGGCATTGCGGCAGCAGCAGCAACAGCAGATCAATCAGCAGTCGGCCTTGGCACAACAACAGCAAGGGTTACAAGAAACCATTGCGCAGAGTCAGCGCGCGATCGCCCTGTTAGACGACCAGCTCAAGCAGGAAAAAAACGCCCGCGACACCGTAGAGCGCCAGTACAAAACCGAACAAAACCAGCAACAGCAAAACCAATGGCAGCTCGAAAAGCTCAAAGAAACCCAGACCCTTCGTCAGCAGCAGCTGCACGATCTGCACGCTGCCATTGAGCGTCAGCGCATCGAACTGCCCGACCCCATGCCCGAAATTCCAGACGACTTAACCCTAGAAGAACTGCACAAATCGCTCAAAACCTTGCAGCGACGGCTCGAAGCGCTAGAACCTGTAAACATGCTCGCCCTCGAAGAATACGAACGCACCCAAGAGCGACTAGAAGAACTCACCGAAAAACTCACCACCTTAGAAGAAGAACGCACCGAACTGCTGCTGCGCATTGAAAACTTCACCACCCTGCGCAAAGAAGCCTTTAAAGAAGCCTTTGACGCCGTCAATGAAAACTTTCAGACCATCTTTGAAGAACTCTCTGACGGCGACGGCCACCTCCAGCTCGACGACGCCAACGATCCGTTTGCGGGCGGGCTTACCCTAGTAGCTCATCCCAAAGGCAAACAAGTTCGCCGCCTTGCCTCCATGTCAGGCGGCGAAAAGTCGCTCACTGCCCTAAGCTTCATCTTCGCCCTTCAGCGCTATCGCCCCTCACCCTTTTACGCCTTTGACGAGGTAGACATGTTTTTAGACGGAGCCAACGTAGAGCGGCTTTCAAAAATGATTCAGCAGCAGGCTAAGCAAGCGCAATTTATTGTCGTGAGCTTGCGTCGCCCCATGATTGAAGCGGCTGAGCGAACCATTGGGGTCACACAGGCACGGGGAGCCTATACGCAGGTGCTCGGCATTAATCTGGCCAAGGCGACGTAGGGTTGACAGCGCAAAAGTTACAGACGGTTCGGCATTCCCTATCTGATGAAAGCGCAGCCGATTCGATACAATGGGCAGTTAATAGGGTATAGTCCCTCAATCTCGCATGATGCCGTTTTAGGCAATTTTTGAACAAGTCATGACTTTTGAACAAAGCCGACTCCGCTCTGACATCGTAGGCACTCAGGTAATTACTCGCAGCACGGGTCGTCGTCTGGGAGTGGTCAGTCAGCTTTGGGTCGATCTTGACCGGCTAGAAGTACTGGCCTTGGGATTGCAGGAGAATATTTTATCTAAAGTAATCGCCAGCAACGAAAAGGTGATGCTGCTGAGCGACATCCGGCAGATGGGCGATGTGCTGCTAGTAGATGACGACACAGTGCTAGATGGCGATATCAATACCGCTTCGTTTAGCAACTTGGTCAACAGCGAAGTCATTACCGAGTCAGGTGAGGTGCTAGGCCGGGTACGGGGTTTTAAGTTTGATGTCGTGACTGGCAAGCTAGAAACGCTGGTTGTTGCTTCGTTAGGGTTACCCCAGATTCCTGATCAGGTCGTGAGTACCTATGAGCTACCAGTCGAAGAAATTGTTAGCACTGGCCCTGACCGAATTATTGTGTTTGAAGGCAGCGAAGAAAAGCTCGTACAGCTCAGCGTGGGCTTGCTAGAGCGGCTAGGTTTGGGCAGCGCACCGTGGGATCGAGGGCTGAGCGATGGCTATGTGATGCCTGTTTCGGCGTCTAATCAGCTGCCTTCTGGCATTAAAAACGAAGGCCGGATGGACAGTTCTCAAGGACGTGCTAGGGTAGAAGACCGGTGGCGCGAAGAAGCACCGCCACAGCGAGAGCTGCAAAGAGAATCCCGCAGAGAGCCCCAAAGAGAGCCCCAAAGAGAAGTCAGAAGAGAAGCGAGAAGAGAGCCGCCTCTCCAAGAAGAACCGCCGATTCTAAATGACGATCTGACAGAAGATTTGTGGGACGATTCTAACAAGCAAGAAGAGCTCATTGAGGTTCAAAAGCCCCTGAATATTCCGAAGAAAAAAGTGATGGAGTACGAAGAAGAAACAGACTATTAATTGTTTCTAAAGGGTCTTTCGTTATCTCGAAACATGTGTCTCAAAACATCTGTCTCGAAACATCTGTCTCAAAACATCTGTTTGATATTCCATTCGCTATTAGATAACAGGGTGGCTAACGACTGTGCCCGAATATGAAACATTAGACACGCTATCGGTGATGGGTCTGCCAGTGCATCATGCTGAGCGAGACATGAGTAGCGATATCAGCCTAAATGGCTACATTGGCTGGCTCAACAACCGCATTACTCAGGGCAAAGGGGCTCACGTGGTGACGCTCAATGCTGAAATGTGCATGCAGGCGCAGAAGGATGGGCAGTTACATCGGCTGATTTCTGAGGCTGATTTGGTGGTGCCCGACGGCTCCGGAATCGAGCTGTACTTTCGGTTTTTAACCAACGATCCAATACAGCGATATCCCGGTATTGAGGTAGCAGCTGATTTGCTAGAGAGCCTAGGGCCGACAACGAAGGTGGCCTTTTACGGCGGTAAGCCCGAAGTGGTGACAGCAGCAGCAACCTATTGGCGATCGCGCTCACCTCATTTAAACCTAGTGATAGTGCAGCATGGCTACGCCCAAGCCGTTGAGCTAGACGACTTTATCAATCGGCTCACCGAAATACAGCCGGACGTTATCTTTGTGGGCCTTGGCGTACCCCGGCAAGAGTTTTGGATTGCCGAGCATCGAAACCTGTGCCCCAACGCAATTTGGGTTGGCGTAGGCGGCAGTTTTGACATTTGGTCGGGAGTAAAAACTCGGGCTCCCAAGTGGTTGCAAAACATTCATTTAGAATGGCTATTTCGGCTTTATCAAGAGCCTTGGCGATGGCGCAGAATGTTAGCACTGCCCCATTTTGTGTGGGCTTCGTTTTGGTATCGCCTGAGTAAGGGATAGTGTGATTACAGTGCGCTCAGGCAGGCGATACCAAAACAGGACTCGAAAACAGGCAGATAAAAAAGGTATGGCATAAATGAAGCGGCGTTGGTTTTTAGCAGGGTTAACACTGTCGGCGATAAGTGCTAGCTGCAATACAGCCACCGATAATGCAGCAGAAGGCAATGAAGTCTCTGCTGAAGGCGAAGGCAGCCAGGCCAGTGCTCAATTGCGCCGTGATGACAAAACCTTGGTTGTGGCGACCACTGCCAACTATCCGCCTTATGAATTTCGTCAGTCTGAAGGTGATGAAGACGCTGAAGGTGATGAAGCTCAATCACTGGTAGGCTTTGATATTGATCTGGCCAAGCTGATTGCACAAAGGTTGGAGCGCCAGATAGAGTTTGTAGAGTTAGAGTTTGAGGCGCTGATTCCGGCATTGATGAACAATGAGGTAGATATGGCGATCGCAGCACTGGGGCCCGACCGTAACCGCAAGCAACAGGTCGATTTTTCTAACATTTACTATCGTTCTCGTCAGGCGCTGGTTTCGGTAGATGGGTACTTACAACCCCGAGATCTGAGCTATCAAACCATCGGCATTCGGGCAGGCAGCGTACAGGCCCGGTATGCCCACCGCATTGGCAGCGAATATCCTAACTTAGAGATCGTCCCCTACGATTCGATGGATGAAATGTTTGCAGCCCTAGAATCGGGTTCAGTAAACGGGCTATTTGTCGAAGCCAACATTGCCGATGACGCTCTACGCCCATATCCTGACTTCAAAGCGCAGATTATGCCCAGTGACCAGCCCAGCGGCAGTGCGATCGCCCTCCCCAAAGGCTCATCCCTACGCCGCGAAATCAACACCATCCTGGCCGAAATCAAGGCCAATGGAGAAATGGATCAGTTTATTAAAAAGTGGTTTAGCTGAAAAGGGTTAGCTGAAGAGGATTAGCTGAAAAGGTTTACCTGAAAAGGGTTAGAAAACAAAATAACCTTTTTTGTTCAGTCAAGCATCAACTCTGACTGATGAAAGGGAATATTGAGGCCAGCGCATTTAGCTTTGGTCTCCATTTTCCTTCGTCTTTCCTTCGTCACGGCCTTTATGATTTCTATTCTTTCGCGTAAGCCTAGATCCTCAGCCGTCATCCCAAAGCACTCGGCTAATTCAACGGCTCCACTACCTGAGCCATTGAATCAAGCTCCCGCCGAATCACTAGGCACTCGCCCCATCCCAACGGCAGCGCCCATTATCGCGCTTAACCGCGTCTGTAAAAACTACGCCAACAACACACCCGCGCTGATAGATATCAACTTGGCAATGGTCAAGGGCGACTTTTTATTTATTACTGGCCCATCGGGAGCAGGGAAGTCTACCCTACTCAAAATGCTCTACGGTGAGGAAAAGCCTACAACAGGCAGCATCCACATCAACGGGCAAAATATCGGCCAGCTTAAGGGCGATCGCTTAGCTATGTTGCGCCGTCGCATCGGTGTCGTCTATCAAGACTACAAGCTCATTCCCCTGCGCACCGTCGCCGAAAACGTCGCCTTTGTCCTTCATGCCCAAGGCTACAGCCGCAAAGAAATTAACCGCCGCCTACCCATAACCCTCAAAATGGTGGGCCTCCAAGACAAAGCTGACCGTTTCCCCTCTCAGCTGTCTGGAGGCGAGCAGCAAAGGGCCAGCATTGCCCGAGCGGTCGTCGGCACCCCACCGCTGCTGTTGGCTGATGAGCCCACCGGCAATTTAGACGGTGACAATGCGCAGCAAGTAATCAAAATTTTGCGCAGGCTTAACGACATGGGCATTACGGTCGTGGTGACCACTCATGACGAAGCCATGGTACAGCAGCTCACCTACCCCGTCGTTCAGATCCGCAGCCACCGCCTCTACAACTTCCGGTAGCGACATTCCGGTAGCAGCACTATGCAGCACCCTGTAGCAGCACTATGCAGCACCCTATAGTGGGGACATTAGTGGGGACATTATTAAGGCGCACTTCCCTAAGCACTTTCTCCATCACCCACAATAGATTTCATGCTTTCTAATGCGCCGGGGATACTGCGTGGGTCTAGGAACATAACTTTGCTGCTCTGGCTTTCGCCGATTTGACGGCTCATAGCAATATATTCTTGCGCCAAGATAAATTGCAGGGCTTCGCGAGCGTTGGGGTCGCTTTTGATTCGTTTAGTGAGCACTTCTACGGCTTCTGCGGTGGCCTGGGCTCTGAGTACCTGTTCTTGACGCCGGGCTTGGGCTCGTAACACGATGGTTTTTTGTTCGGCTTCAGCATCTAAAATGGCTGATTTTTGGCGAGCCTGAGCATCTAGTACCACGGATTCGGCGCGGCCTCTAGCGGAGTTGATAGCAGCATCTCGTTCGCCTTCTGAGGCAAGAACGTCAGCGCGCTTTCGCCTTTCGGCGGTCATTTGCAGCTCCATAGAGTCCTGTACGGCCTTGGAGGGAGAAATGTCTCGCAGCTCTACGCGGGTGACTTTAACGCCCCATGGGTCGGTAGAGATATCTAGCTCACGCAGCAGCAGTTCGTTAATCTCGGAGCGGGCGGTGAAGGTTTCGTCGAGTTCGAGCTTGCCAATTTCGGAGCGAATTTGAGTGAGTATCAAGTTTACGATGGCCGACTGGAGATTTTCGACCTTATAGTAGGCTTTTTCTAAATCGACGATGCGCCAGTATACGACGGCATCCACGCTGATTGAAACATTGTCGCGGGTGATGCACTGCTGCGGCGGCACGTCGAGGACTTTTTCCCGCACGGTTTGCTTGTACACCACACGATCTACAAAGGGCACAGTGAAGTTGAGCCCTGGGTTGAGTTTTTTGCCGCTGTAGCGACCGAGGGTTTCTACGAGAGCTTCGTCGCTTTGATTAATGATGCGGACAGATTTGGAAGCAATGCCACCGCCGAGAGCGAGGACGATTAGCCAGACAATAGGATTCATAGGCGTTACGAAGAAAGAGGGAACCTGTAGAAGCGTCAGCATCGCTGCGCTATCGGGAGATTTGGGAAATGGGGATTTGGGGAATGGGGAAGTGGGGATTTGGGATTTGGGATTTGGGGAAATGGGAAAGTGGGTTACTGAAAAGAACTTAGGGGCATGACGATTAGGGTGTTGCCTTTGCGCTCTATTACAAAGACTTCTTGGTCGGGTTCGACGGCGGCATTGTCATCACTACAGCGGGCCTGCCAGGAGTTGCCTTCATAGATGACACGACCTATTTTTCCGGGGGCGATCTCAGTAATTGTTCTGGCTTCGGTGGCTTCTCTAAGGGCTGGGGCCGTCCGATTGGGAATGAAGCGTTTGAGCGCCCAAAAGGTTAGTGCTGAAAGCACCATCCAGAGTGCAATTTGGTAGTTTACGCCGGGTACTACAAACGTCAGCAGGGCGACGATGAAGGCGCTTACGCCCAAGGCCGACTCAATAAAAGCCGTGGGTAGCAGCAGCTCCATGAGGCAAAGCACGATGCCGATCATCACCCATATTAAAGCAGGAGTCATAAATTGTCTGGGCTGAACAGCCCAGGGTTAGAAGTCACGTCCGTGTTGATCCGTATTTAATATATTCTCATGCGAAATTATCGCAAGGGATATCGTAGGAGATATCGCATTGGGTGTCGCAGTTTAGACTGTTCGCCTATGTCGCCATGTATCCTTACGTTGGCGAGAAATCCCTTTTCCCCTACCATTGACCTAACTTGATGGCAAGACCGCAAAAATACTCTCACTATTCTCCATTATATGAACGGCGAAGACAGTAAATACCCTTTCAGACAGTATGTCTGGGCATTGGGTCAGGGCACAAACACCATCCCCATCGGTACTTTGGTAGATGACCGATACGAAGTAGTAGCGCCTTCTATTTGGTTGGATACGCAGCCGGAGCGATCGCCCAAGGTGCCTGATCCGGTGCCTAGCTTTGCAATGCCATACCTCAAGGCCTATCCCTACCAGCTCAACTTACCAGGGGTGTATGGCATTTGCCATCAGGCTTCAGGGGAAGCTGTGCTACTACTGAGCAACGTGCCAGTGAGCCGGTATGGCCAGCTAATGCCGGGAATTGCGAAGGCATGGCCGACAGCTTCGGCGTTTCATCAAGTGTACTGGCTATATCAAATGATTGATTTGTGGCAGCCGCTGTGCGAGTTTGGGGCGGCGGCCAGCCTACTAAAAAAAAGCAATATTCGAGTTGAGTCGTGGCGAGTGCGACTGATTGGGCTATCGACCAATCCGAGCGATCCAAGCTTAAAGTCCTTGGCAGATGTGTGGGAGCAAACTTATCTGCCTGAGGCAAAGCCTGCGATCGCATCCATGCTTAAGGCCCTCTGCCAAGACATGCGCGCGACAGGGGCTAACTACGAAGCGATTAAAGCGCAGGTGAACGCTCAGCTATTACAAGCAGCAGCCAGCGAAACCCTGGAGCTACAGGTGGCGGGAGGAACCAGCAGCGGCCCAGCGAAGGCGCGCAACGAAGATGCCTGCTACCCCAGCCAAGCAGAAATGCAGCGGATAGGGACGGCTGACTTGCCCTTGCTACCTCGCTTAGCCATTGTTTGCGATGGGGTGGGCGGTCATGAGGGCGGGGAAATTGCGAGCCAAATGGTAGTGCGATCGCTACAGCTTCAGCTGCGCGGCTTACTCGCAGAAGCCATGGAACAAAAGCAGGCGCTTTCTGCCTCGGTTGTTATTGACCAAATTGAGGCAGCCATTCGGGTTGCCAACAACTTGGTGGCCCAGCAGAACGATCAGCAAAACCGCGCCGATCGCCAGCGCATGGGCACCACGCTAGTCATGGCGCTGGTACTCCCTCAAACCATCGAAACGCCCAATGGCCCAACCGAAGTCAATGAGCTGTATTTGACCCATGTGGGAGATAGCAGAGCCTATTGGATCACCACAGAACACTGCCAGCTGCTGACAGTAGATGATGATATTGCTGGCAAAGAGGTCAGCGGAGGACATAGCTTTTATGCTACCGCCAAGCAAAGGCCCAATGCAGCCGCACTCAGTCAGGCGGTCGGCACCCGTACCTACGACGCTTTGCAGCCACATACCCAGCGTTTTTTATTCCCAAGCAGCGGCGTCTTACTGCTGTGCTCTGACGGGCTCAGCGACAACTATCAGGTCGAAGCCTCTTGGGCGAACTACATTGGGCTCATTGTGAAAAAGATCGTGCCGTTGAGTTCTGCGGTGGACTCATGGATAGAGCTGGCTAATCAAAAAAATGGGCATGACAACGTTGCAGTCGTTCTTATGAGCGTTAATATGCTCAGCGCAGCAGGGGCCGACCCCGATGCACAAGCGCCAGAGGCTGTTGTTGCTAGCTCAGGCTTAAAGGGCGCTCAAGTGCCTGTAGGCGCGAGCGGCGGGCCTAGCCTATCGGGGGCTGTTCCCCAGCCACCAGCGGCTAGCTCGGCGGCTGACGGTATGACACCCGATTCTAGGGCCTTGCTATATGGCGAAGATGACGACGACGATACGCCGCTAACGCCAGAAGAAATGGCTGCGGTTCAGCCGGAAGACTCAAGGACTCGGTCAAAAGGACAAAAGCTGATAACGGTTCTGTTAGCGCTGATTGTATTGGGGACGATTGGCGGGGTGGGCTGGCTACTATGGCAAAATTTTGCCTCGACTGAGCCGACTGCACCCCCTGTAGAGCCCGTACTGCCAGAGTCTGAGCCGATTGAGCCACCAGAGAATTGAGCCTGATTGAGCCTGATTGAGCCTGATTGAGCTTGATTGAGCCCGATTGAGCCCGATTGAGCTAGATTAAACTGGGCTGTTGCAGGCGTTCTTAGGGTTGTTCCTGTGGTTATTTCCTGTGACGGGCAGTGCTGTGAGAGAATGGGCATCTAGCATTTTGAGTGCTTCATCTCTTTGTTCTGTTGCGTTATTAGTACCCTTTTTTATGAAAGTTGGCGATCGCGTTCGCGTTAAAGCTCCTTTAATGCTGTTTAATCACCCCCAGCACCGCAACCAGCCCTTCAACGTAGAGGGTATGGAAGGCACCGTTACCGCTGTCTTAAAAAACTGGGAAGGCAGGCCAATTAGCGCCAACTATCAAATTGTGACGGCCTTTGAAATAGAAGGGGCTAAGCGACCTTTTAAAGCGCACCTGCATGAGGATGAACTTGAGGTCATTGAATAGCGTTGCTTGAATAGCTAGCTTTCTTGGTGGGTGGGACGGACCAAAATATCATTGACTTCCACATGGGCGGGCTGACTGAGCGCATAGCTCACGGCATTGGCAATATCAACGGCTTGTAGCACTGGAAACTGGCTGTAGGTTTGAGCTGCCTGATCGGCGCTTTGATGATACTTTTGAGCAAATTCGGTTTCGACAATGCCTGGGCTAACTGAGGTAATGCGGATGGCACTATTGCTTGCCCGTAGCTCTCGGCGTAGGGTTTCGGTGAGCGATCGCACCGCAAACTTAGTCGCCGAATACACACCCGTAATCGCTGGCACCCGATGCCCTGACATCGAGCTAACATGCACAATATGGCCCTTATTCACAGGCTGCATCAGGCTAATCGCTTCTCGGGTGCAAATGCACAGGGCCAGTACGTTGACCTCTAGCATTTCCCGCCAAGCCTCTGTTTCGCCTGACATTAAAGACTCCTTGTGGCCCAGTCCGGCGTTGTTAATCAACACATCCAGCTGGTTCCACTGGCGCTTTACCGCTGTAAAGAAACTGAGAATTTGCGATTCATCTCGTAAATCAACCACTTGTGACAAGACGTCGATATTTTGACGGCGTAAGGTGTTGGCTACTTCGGCGAGGCGATTTTCGCGGCGAGCACAAATGGCTAAGTTGTAGCCGCTGGTTGCAAGCTGCTGGGCAATGGCTAGCCCAATCCCACTAGAAGCACCAGTAACCATCGCAACAGGTCGTTTTGTGGGGTCTGCTGGCGTCAGCTCTGACGCGCGTGCTATTGGGCTGGCCATGGGTTTTATTTTTGGGTTCGTTTTCGTTGTAACGCTTGAGTGGCAACGCTTGAGTGGTAACGCTTGATTTCGCAGCAAAAATCATAATTTCATGCAAAATCGTAATTTTATACAGAAGCATGAATAGTTTGCCAAAGGATGATGTAGATTATATGAGAGGATTGTTACAACCTTTTAAGCATTCATACTTTTTTCTCAAGAGGGCTCAAATGGATATTCGCGTCGTTCTGGTTCTGGCTCCTGTGTTGATCGCTGCAAGCTGGGCTGGCTTCAATATTTTTAGAGCTGCCCTGGGGCAGGTTCAAGACTTGCTAAATAAAAACAATGCGGCTTAGACCCGTTGAATTTATCAAGTAAATAGCATTGCCTAGGTTGAATGAAAAGGTCATCTCTTTTGAGGTGGCCTTTTTTTTGAGATTTTTTTGAGATTGATGCCTCTATACCAGATTCATGGTTTTAAGTTTTGGCATGAGCTGGTCGAAGGCAATGCCGCGATGGCTATATGTTTCTTTTTCGGCATTGCTCATTTCGGCGAAGGTTTTGCCCTGGGTTTGCACATAAAAAATGGGATCGTAGCCAAAGCCACCCGCGCCTTGTCCGGCAGTTAAGATAACGCCAGGGCAGCGGCCTTCGGTTTCAGCGGCGATGGTGCCATCTGGGCGAGCAAGGGCGATCGCACAGACAAACTCGGCACGGCGATCCGTTTCATCGCCGAGTTCGTGCAGCACTCGGTTAATTCGGTCGGCGTCGCTAGTGCCGTAACGAGCTGAGTACACCCCAGGTGCACCGCCTAGCGCCATCACCGAAAGGCCAGAGTCGTCAGCGATCGCCCAATGCCGAGTTGCGATCGCCACCTCAGAGGCCTTCAATCTGGCATTTTCAAGAAAGGTTTTGCCGGTTTCTTCAACCTCTATTTCCTCAGGCTTTAGCGCCAATGTCCAATCCAACGCTTGAAGATAGGCTTTCAGCTCGGCAAGCTTGCCCGGATTGCCCGTCGCAACCACAACAGTAACCATATACAACGACCCTAAACTTGACTCTAAAACTAAGACTTTAAAACTGACCTCATCATGAGCCTGATGACTTACGGAGATATCGGTATAAAAAGATATTGAAAAACTGAGGAAAACACTGATATTCTATCGATATTCATCCTCTTTATTGCAGAATATAACAATATATATTTGTGCTGTGAGGAAGATATCCACACTTCGTTTACACATTCGTTTACACCAAGGAATTTTCCGCATATGGCAAATCGACAAGTAAGGGCTAGAGCGACAAGCTCTGTAGGCAGCTTTGCAAATGACTTCAAAGACTTTTTGCTGAGGGGCAATGTCGTTGACCTTGCGATCGCAGTTGTCATCGGTGCCGCCTTCGGAACCATCATTACCTCCTTAATTGATGACATTATTACACCGTTGCTGTTGGCCCCTGCCTTAGCAGCAGCCCAGGTGGACGATATCGCGAACTTATCTTACAACGGCATTAAGTACGGCTCTTTTTTGGCCGCAGTGATTAACTTCATTATTATTGCCTTTGTACTGTTTGCGATCATTCGCATGTTTGAGCGGTTGAAGCGCACTGATGAGGTTGAGGCTGGACCCACACCTACCGAAAAGCTAGACGCAACAATGATGCGTTTGAATGAAACCCTGGAGCGCAAGCTGTAGATTTGGGTTGAATGACCGATCAAAAAGACTGAATCAAGATCCACAAAACTGATTAAAAAGAGACCGAACAGTTAAGCTATCTTGGCTTCTGTGCGGTCTCTTTTGTTACTTTATTTATCTTATATTTTTTTGTCTTGTATTCTTTGACTGTTATTTTCGACTATTGTTTTCAACTATCTTTCAGTCTTTGTCAAGGCTAGCTTAGGCGGAATTATTAGTCAGAATTAGTCAACCGGACTAGTCGGGGCAGCCCAGGCTATCGCGAGTGTCTACGCCGGTCACGGGGTTTGTTCCGGCGGCTCGCTTGCACATGTTTTTGACTTGGATGCGGTCGAGAATAGAGTCTGAAAAGTCAGCGCCTGTGATGATGGCATCGGCAAAGGAACTGCTGGTTGCGATCGCATCTACAAACACCACATTTGTCATATCTGCTCCATTAAACAAAACGCGATCGGCAAAGGTTTTTGTAAAGTCCGTATTCGACAGATTCGCGCGGATAAATGTGGCCTTGGTCAAAATGGTACCGCTCATATCTGCCCCAGCAAAATTGGCATCGCGTACATCTGCCGCCGCAAACGAAGTGCCCGATAGATCTTTGCCCGAAAAATCAGCGCCTGCTTGGTTAGTGAGGGTGTAATCGACTGAGTTATCTTGAGCGATCGCAGGTGGGGTAAATAGGCTCAGGGTCAGCAGTATAGAAAAAATACTAAAGAAAAAACCAACCAAAAAGCTTGCCTGTAAACAGGACTTTAGCGATCTCTTGAGGACTGCTGAAATTTTTGTAACTTTTTTGGCTAGCAGCAATTCCATAAGATCTATCTCCACAGGGCGCTTCGTTTTATTAATGTGATCATACGGTGTTACGGAGGGATTCATTGCCACTGATTCATGTCGGGTTCACGACGGACAACTACGGACAACTACAGTTCACGCCCATAGGTGGGACGCTTCAAAACATCAACCGCGCCCAATAAGCGATAATGAGACCCCCCCCAGCTGCTTAACAGCGCCTTATCAAAAGGCCATGCGATAAAACAACTGGATTTCTATGCAAGCATTCTGCGATCGCCATGAGCACCTCTCCCCCCACTTCCCAATGGCAGCGCTTACTCAAAAATGTTGGAACATGGCAGGGCTCGTTTACTCAGTTATCGGCCCAGGGAGAGGTGATCTCCAACATGCCGACGGAAGTGGCGCTGATTTCGCAAGCAGACGATCAGGCCATGCGTCAGGAAATTCATCGCTATCCGCCTGGGCAAGACAAGCAAAGTACCATTTTGGAATATCGCTCGCTAAATCGGGCAACTGTATTTTTTGAAAACGGCGCATTCTCGCAAGGGTCTATCCAATGGGGGCCATTTTCCGAGTTTGGTGCAGAGCTAGGCTTTATTGCAGGCTCAAGGCGGCTGCGGATAGTTCAGCTATTTGCCCAAGCGTCGCATGAGTTCAAGCAGCTAACTTTAATCCGCGAGCAGCTGAAGGGCACCGACACGCCCGAAAAACCGCCGCTGACACTCAACGACCTCATCGGCACTTGGCAAGGTGAAGCCCTCACCCAATATGCTGACCTACGACCCCAAACAACACAGGCCACTCAGCTCAGCATTGAAATCCTCAGCGCCAATCAAATTCGACAAACCATTCAGCTGCCTAACCTACCGCCGATTACTTCTATTGGTAGCGTTGCAGGCCAAGTCATTTCCTTTGATGGCGGTTCTCAGCCTGTGCAGGTTTTGCTGCTTCCAGATGGCGCATCGGCCACTTGTCCCAAGCGCATCATCCCCCGTCAGCCGCTCTTTTTAGAAGCGGGCTGGTTAATAGATTCGCACACCCGTCAGCGAATGATTCGCAGCTACGATACTTCAGGGGCATGGTTAAGCCTGACGCTAGTGACTGAGCACAAGATATAGTCAGATATAGCCAAATATAGAGATTTATGGCCAGATTCAGCTGGATTTAGCTATATCTAAACTAGATACAGACCACTAACGATGTACCGGATGCTGCCCATAAAAGGGCATGACTGATGACCAATCGGGCCGCTCCTGCTGCTGCCATCGTACGGTGGCTAAGTGCATGACCCCCGTGACCGAGTTTGCCGTGCCCGCGTTGGCCCCTGTCGTTACCTGATGTAATGGCCGTTCCCAGCCTTGCAAAATCTCTGCCCATTCACCTTCTGGAACGACTTCTTCTGTTCGTACGACTATCAGGTCTTCGCCCTTCGCTTGATAGATCGCGCCATACACGGCATCCCGCTTGGCTGGCATGGTGACAGCGATAGTTGGCTCAGGCTGTCGCTGGGTTTGATCAAGTTGAGTTTGATCAAGTTGAGTTCGCTCAAGGCGGGTTTGCTCAAGGCAGGTTTGCTGAATGGATTGGGCTGCTATTGCCGCCAAAGAAGACACCCCAAAGAGAGGAATCTCTAGCTGCTGAGCCAACGTGCGGGCGGCTACGACCCCAATCCGCGTCCCAGTAAACCCGCCTGGGCCTTTGGCCACAGCGACAAAGCTTAAATCCTGCCAGCTATAGGGCTGAATAAATTCCATTAGCTTGACATGCAAGTGGCTAGACACCTCACGACCCAAGTCCCATACCTGATGCCTGTTGACCGGATCAGCCGTGATCGGGCCAGTTGTGGGCTCAACAGTTTGAAGCATTAGCCCTAGCTGTGGGCTACAGGTGTGAATGGCAAGGCCAAGCATGAATTGGGGAGTGGGGGAGTGGGGAGTTAGGGAATTGGGGAGTGGGGAGTTAGGGAATTGGAGAGTGGGGAAATTGAGGCGTAAGGTTAGGCTGCAATCGTAGTGAGCAGTCTACCGTAAAGTCAGTGCCTAGCAAGTCAGTGCCTAGCAAGTCAGCGTCTAGCCAGCAGCTTCATGGCTGTCCGGCTTTACTTTAGTTGAAACCGCGCCATTAAGGGCAAGTGATCTGACGCTTCGCCTGCGGCAGTGACCACTTCAGTGTTTAAGATTTCTATGGTGGCGGGCGTGTACCAGATGTAGTCGAGCTTGTATTCGGGTTGGTTGCTGGGAAAGGTGGCGGTTGCGACGCCCCAGTCGGCCTGAGGAATGGCTGAGGCGAACAGTTCGGATTGGCCCATGATGTTGATGGAAAAGGCTGACTCTGCAAGGCGGTTGAGTGAGCTGTTGAAATCGCCCAGTAGGATGACTGGCTGGGTTTTGGCGTAGTCTTCAGCAAGCGATCGCACAAACTTCGTCTGATTCATCCGCGTTGGTTCATCAAAGGCTTCTAAGTGAACGTTAATGACGGTGAGCGGCTTGCCCTGTAAGTTTATTTGTGAAACCTGGGCGAGTCGGTCTAAATAGAAGGCTTTGTAGTAAAAGGGCTGGCTGGCGACTTTTTCGAGGACGATGCGGTTATTTTGCTGGATGGGCGATCGCGAAATAATAGACTGTCCAGACAAAATTTTGCCAAACTGCGCGGTAGGTGGCCAGTAGGGGAACGGGACGTAGTTTTTATCCCAGCTAATGGCGATCGCGCCGTGAGTCAGGCCAAGTGCCTGTGCCATTGCCTCAGACTGATCTATGTTGTAAGACCGATTTGAATCAAAATCAATCTCTTGAAACGCCACAATATCAGGCTGTATGGTCTTTAGCGCGGCGATGACCTTTTGCTGATTGGCCGCAAAAAACGCGCTATTGGTTTTCGCGGTCGTGTTATTTGCGAGCCCAGAGAGGTAGCCCAGGTTGTAGCTCACGATGGTATGAGTAGCGGGGTCGGCAGTGCTTAATGGCTTAACGGCTGCGTCATTCTCGGCTGCGTCATTCTCTGCTGTGTCATTCTCTGTGCTGCTGGTTGCGTAGTTGACAATAGCCGCATAGGTTTGCTTGTCGTGGCTACCGGCGCTGCCCCAAAGATAAAAAAGCGCGATCGCCACGGTCGGTAGGCCCACGAGTAACCCTAACCATTTCACCCAACCCTTCAACAGCCCTTCCATTTCTCGTTCGCCTCCAAAAATCTGACTCCAAAAATCTGATTAATTCAATACTTGATTCAACATATATTGATAGGATTACTTCCGCTGGGTAACTTAATAAAAGTCGTTTGTCCCTGTCATTTCTAACCGACGCTACGCCTGCTCGGAGCTGCTAAATGTCCATCAAAAATGTAATCTTCTACGGTTTTCTAGGATTTATCCCCGTATCCTTAGCAGCTCATTTCTTAGGCTGGAGCGACCTCGTTATATTTGTGACTGCGGCGCTAGCGATTATCCCCCTGGCTGGGTGGATGGGCGCTGCAACGGAAGAAATTGCCGTTGTCGTAGGCCCTTCATTAGGCGGCTTGATGAACGCAACTTTTGGCAATGCAACCGAGCTAATTATCGCTGTGTTTGCTCTCCGAGCAGGCCTAGTAAACGTTGTAAAGTCTAGCATTACCGGCTCGATTATCGGCAACTTGCTGCTGGTGATGGGCCTTGCGATGTTGCTAGGTGGCCTTAAATACAAAGAGCAAACGTTTCAATCGACCATCGCTCGGCTAAATGCTTCTTCTATGAACCTGGCAGTCATTGCCATCCTCATGCCGACTGCCGTTGACTTTACGTCAGCCGGAATCGCTGAGCCCATTTTGCAACAACTCTCAATTGCAGTGGCGATTGTACTGATTGCGGTGTATGGCCTGACGCTTTTGTTTTCGATGAGGACTCACTCCTATCTTTATGATGTGGGCGTTGCTGAAGAGGAGCCGGTGGAATTGGATGCTCATACCAACTCTGATCAGGCATCGGCGATCGCATCAACACCAATCGCATCAACACCAATCGCATCAACACCAATCGCATCAACACCAATCGCAGCAAAACCAAGCGAAGCAAAGGTTCACGACATTCATGACAATGGCCATGCTGAAGCTCATAAGCCCAACCTTAAGCTTTGGGTAGGGGTATTGCTAGCAGCAACGCTAGCGGTCGCGGTTGAATCTGAGTTTTTGGTCGGCACCTTAGAAGTGGCTTCTGAGCAGTTGGGCCTTTCCGAGCTATTTACCGGCGTCATTATTTTGCCGATTATCGGTAACGCAGCTGAACACGCGACCGCAGTAACTGTTGCGCTCAAAAACAAAATGGATTTATCCCTGAGCGTTGCGGTGGGCTCTAGTATGCAAATCGCGCTATTTGTTGCACCTTTGTTGGTTTTAATTGGTGCGGTAATCGGCCAGCCTATGGATTTAGATTTCAACAACTTTGAGCTGCTTTCGGTGGCTGTGGCGGTATTAGTGGCAAACTCTATCAGCGCTGATGGCAAATCCAACTGGTTGGAAGGCACGTTACTATTAGCAACCTATGTGGTGATTAGTCTCTCTTTTTACTTTCATCCAGTGATTGAAGGGATTGGCTAAGGCCCTTCACAACAGAGGCATTAAACGAGGCATTAAACGAGGCATTAAACGAGGCACTAAAAGAGACCTGCGCTGACCCATTAGCTTAAAAATTAACAGAATAAAGCTGCTGTTTTTGGCGAGTTAAGCTGCTGTAAAGGCGATCGCAAAAGGTGAGTTAATAAAGAGCTGCATCATAAAATTCTACTCAGTAGAATTACTAATGTGGCTTATGAAATCTTCTGTAGCAAAGCATGCTATTGCGAAACCTTCTTTAGTGCAGTTTTCGCAAAGCGTTGGGGCCTCTGCTTTGCTCGCCTCATGAACCGCCAAACCCAACGACAGATATACCTGAGCCAGCTACTGCTGTTGGGCTACTGCTGTTTGCTGCGCTAGGCTACAGCCTGCGCCATTAATCACCACCAATCACCGCAAATCAGCGTTAACCACCTAGATCTTGCTGTACGGCTGCCACGAGCGTAACCTTGACAGAAACTGTTGGTGATGCAACCAATGCTGCTTACAGTCAGGTTGCCGACAACTCCGCCAGATCCTAAGGCTATTCCCAAACCGAGCGCTGTGCTCGGGCTTTTTCTATTTTCATGTTTAAGAACTTTGGGTACAGCAACGCATGGCGCTTGCAACATTTGCCCTATAGCAACCGTTTGAATAGGGGCAATTTGCCTTGGTAAGGGGGATAGCGAAGCGGGATGTCTGGCCAGTTTGGCTTACCTAAGATGCTTTTGTGATGAGAAAAGGTATCGAATCCGGCTTTACCATGGGCAATGCCCATTCCACTTTGGCCAACGCCGCCAAAGGGCAGCGTAGAAATGGCGTATTGGGCGATGGTTTCGTTGAAGCAAAGGCTGCCTGAGGCGGTTTGAGTTTGAACGGCCTGCTGTTGCGCGCGCGCTGTCGAAAATAAATAGAGGGCAAGGGGCTTGGGCCGTTGGTTGATGTAGGCGATCGCATCCGCCAAACGCTCGTAGCCGACCACGGGCAAAATGGGGCCAAAAATCTCTTCTTGCATCACTTTGGCCTCCGGGTCAACCTGATCAATAACCGTCAGCGCCATGTATCGCGTGTCGGCGTCGCACTGGCCGCCAATAATTTTTTCGCCCGAGGCGATCGCCTCGCACATCATTGCTTGCAGTCGTTGAAAATGGCGATCGCTCACAATTCGCCCATAGTCAGGACTGCTGGCCATATCTTCGCCAAAAAACTCGCGGCTGGTTTGGGCGATCGCAGCCAGCAGATCCGCCTTAATTTGCTGATCTACTAGCAAATAGTCAGGCGCAATACAGGTCTGCCCCGCATTGAAACATTTGCCCCACACAATCCGCCTTGCCGCCACCTTAATATCTGCACTGGCCGCAACGATGCAAGGGCTTTTGCCGCCCAGCTCTAACGTCACAGGGCTCAAATGCTCAGCCGCTGCTCGCATGACTATCTTGCCAACCGTTGGACTGCCCGTGAAAAAAATATGATCAAAGGGTTCGGCTAATAGCGCCTGAGCGGTGTCTACGCCGCCTTCTATCACATGGACGTAGCTCGGTGAAAAAACGCGGGCCACTAGCTGTGCCACGAGCGCTGATGTATGAGGCGATATTTCAGAAGGCTTGATGATGACGCAGTTGCCTGCCGCGATCGCACTAACCAACGGCCCTAGCGCTAAATGCAACGGATAGTTCCACGGGC
>OFET01000095.1_pt1 | contig 133756 bp, 113 predicted proteins | sample 1521211 | NCBI WGS metagenome assembly OFET01 (sample SAMN03766358, study PRJEB24113) | microbial mat metagenome | isolation source: enrichment culture HLUCC-A from microbial mat sample contains cyanobacterium... | reverse complement strand
CATGGCAATACCTTACCTGATAGGTTAGGTGTTGCACTTGGTCATTGAGACCGCCCTCCCCGTGAGGCATCAGAGAAAATGTGCGGCCTCACGGTCAGGAATGGTTTTGCGTATTGATCACCGTTGTGAAGCGTAAAAAATTCGTATCATTCGCTTTACTATAATTATACGCTTCCTCTTCATTCCAAGGTCCTTCTCGTACTGTCCATTTGGCCTCTACTTTGTTGTTCAAAGTGCTGCTTTCATTCCATGAATCCTAGGCTGAACTTTCCTTCGGTAACGATATAGCAGGCTTGCAAAATAACCTCATTAACACGAGTAAGATACAAACTGCACAAAAAAATGGGAGCGCTTCCTAAAGCGCTCCCATTGCAACGAATACAAGAGTGTTACTTAAAACTCGATGGTCGCCGAAAGCTTGAATGTGCGCGGTTCGCCTTGAATCAAATAATTCGCAAAGGACGTCGAGGCACCTGACCAGTAATCTTCGTCGGTAACGTTGTCGATACCTGCGCGCCAGATCCAATCAGCGCCACCGACCGGGGTGGTGTAGCGCAGGCCAAGATCGAGGCGTGTCGAGGAATCCAGCTCCAAGTCGTTGGCCACATCGGAGTACTGCGAGCCCGTGTGCAGGATGCGTCCAGTGGCAGTGAGGCGCTCGACAAAGGGCGTATCCCATTCGCCACCGAGCACAAAACGATACTCAGGAACGCCTGTGGCATCATTTCCTTCGTTGCCATCCTGTGTTTTGGTGAGTTCCGCATCTATCCAGGTCGCGCTGCTGAATAGACGCACTCCTGTCGTCGGCTCACCGTAAAGGCTTAGCTCCAGACCGCGATTACGCTGCTCGTTATCCAGGTTGCCAACGCCATCGACAACCGCTTCAGAGGGCCGCTCAATCTGGAACAAGCTAATGCCGCCACCCAAGTGACCATAGTCGAACTTGGCACCCATCTCGTGCTGCTCGGCACGGGCAATGCCCAAGTGCTGACCATAGTTCAGCGCTGCGGTATCGGTGACCGTGCCGCCATCCTGCAAAGCTTCGACATAGTTGGCGTAGAGCGAGATATTATCCGTAGTCTTGAACACCGCGCCAACGGCGGGGGTTACCCGACGATCGGCATAGCGATTGCTGCTGCCCTCGTTAGGACGTTCGTCGATCTCAAATTCCTGATAGCGTGCGCCCAGCGTCAGCAACAGTCGGTCATCGATGAATCCAAGCGTATCGCTCAGCGTGACCCCTTGGGAGCGTTGGCGCCTCACGTTACCCCCCACGGAAGGCGTGCCATCCGGGCGAGATAAATCGACGGGATCGTAGATGTTGGTCGTGCCTGCCGCGAGGGACTTCCAGTCCGTGTCGAACTTGCGATAGGCGCTAGAGTAGCCAACGGTAATGTCATGGCTAACCGGGCCGGTCATAACGTAGCCACGGAGCCCCGCTTGGCTTGCGAAGTTGTCGATATGGTTGTCGGTCTCGAAGTCGGTGACACTGGCGTTACCCGCGTCATCGGTAAGGATCGGAGTCGCCGACACGATGCCTTCGAGCGTGCGGTTACCCCCCAAGGCCGCGAAAGCGGTCCAGGTGTCGGTGAGGTCATATTCGCCCCTGACCATGCCGAAATTGGTTTCTAGCTCGGTTCCACCGAAAGAAGGGGTGTAGTTCAACGATGAATCCGGTGCAGCGGGCACCTGAGTGGCCGCGTCGGTTCTGACGCTTGAACGGCCACCATCCAGGGTGAGCTTTTGATGACCGAAATCGAACAATAACCGGCCTCGATCCCCACGGTAGTCGAGCCCAACCACGACGGAGGTATCGCGCCGGGTTTCGTCATCAATGGCGGTATCACCACGGCCGCGCGTGGCACTTACGCGTGCTCCCCATTGCTTCTGATCACCATAACGCTGGCTAGCATCGACGCCCACTTCGCCGTAGCCATCTGAGCGATAATCATTGGATAGCTTGAGCATCGGGTCATCCCCCGCATGCTTGGGCTCGATGTTGATGGTGCCACCGATTCCGCCGCTCCCGCCGATGGGAATACCCGATGTAAAGGCGCTGGCGCCTTTGAAAACTTCGACGCGCTCGGCAAGGTCGCTGTTGATGATCTGGCGTGGCAGTACGCCGTAGAGGCCGCCATAAGCCACGTCGTCACCAGTCAGGTTAAAGCCGCGCACTTTGTACGCTTCGCCATAGATGCCAAAGCCCAGCCCAGTCGACACCGAGGCATCGTTTTGCAGGGTATCGCCGAGTGTCTGAGATTGCTGGTTCTCCACCAGGTCACTGGTATAACTGGTGACGTTGAAAGGCACGTCCAGCGCGTCTTTTTCACCGATCAGACCTACGCGGCCACCCGCAGCGATTTGGCCACCAGCGAAGGCCGGAGGTGGCGTATCTCCATAGGTCGGTAGGGAGCCCGTTACGGTGACGGTATCCAGGGACTGATCGTCAGCATTAGTCTGCGCCCAGGCGCTCGCCGGTGTGATACCCATCGCGATCAACGTCAGCGTGCGCAGAAACCGTGCTTTGCGCGCTGTGTTGGAGGTGTTCCCAAGAGGCATAGTGTCGATCCTATCGTTTTTACATCAGCACCCAGCCGCCGCGTTTTTATGAAGCCGATGTAAGAAAGCGGAAGGCTTGGCTGTCGTGTCATGATTACTTTTCCGACATGGATCTATATGATAAACAAAATGAGACTTATTAACACCTGCGGATGACATTTTTTCCGTGCTGCCTTGCAAACAATGCACATTGACGTCTCAATGTGATCCTTTTTACTGATGCTCTCGTTGCTATGTACCCCGGTCGATGCTCTCTTTCTTGTCTCGCTGCTGTTTAACGGCCACTTGCTTGCTGCCCATGTCGAATGCCCATGCGCAGTGGGCCACTATCAACCGGACCAATACCGAAACGCTGCTGGCCATTGACGCGCCGCTGAGTGGTACCGCTCAACAAAATGGCTACCATGAGTGGGTAGGGGAGCCAAGGATCCCCGACGGGGTTGCAGATATTGGCCTGCGTTCACAGCCCAACCTCGAGCTCATGGCGCAATCGCCGCCGACGCAAACGTTCATTTCGCCGATGTTCACCAGTTTGACGGAGCGTCTGGAGAGAATCGCCCCTGTCACGTCGTTCTCCCCCTATTTGCCCGGCACCCATACCTGGCAAGAGATACAAACACTCACCCAGCAGCTAGGTGAGTTGACCGGCCACCGGCTGCAAGCAGCGCAGCTAATGAACGAAACGCATACGTGATGGACATGCTTCGCCAACAGCGCCCCGATGCACCGCCGCTACTGATGGTGTAATTCATGGATGCCCGTCATGTGAGGGTTTTTGGCGCGCTGCCGTCTGCTCAGCGTTTTGCTCGTGAATTGGTTGCTGCGCTTGCGTCGCGGAACATGTCACTAGCGAGCGGTTGAAAGCCTCGCCCCCGATTTCATCACGGTTTTCAATATTAGGACCATCACCACGCCAGGTTTGGTCGGGGAGCCCGCGCTTGAAGCTACCGCGAATCCCCTCTGTCACTCATTGCTCCTGCTCGGAAGGAAAAGGGCTGCGGTTATTCTATGAATCCAGGGTGTTAGCTTAAGTCTGCACAAATAAATGATTCATAGCACACTATGTTCCTGAGCAAAAAGACAAGACTCGGTGATGACTTGGTGCCGTTTACGGGGTACGCAAATCGGGCGGTTAGTTTCCGGGTCTTGGATCACCTGGGCGTCCAGGTCGAAGACGCGCTTGAGGTTGTGGGTGGTAAACACCTCATTGGGCGTACCGCTGGTCACGATATGGCCGTCGCGCATCATCACCAGCTGATCGGCGTAGGCGGCGGCCAGATTCAGGTCGTGGAGCACCAGCAGCAAGGTACGGCCACGTTCATGGGCCAACCGCGAAAGGAGTTCCAACAGGTCAACCTGTACCTTGAGATCCAGAAAGGTGGTGGGTTCATCGAGTAGCATCAAGTCGGTCTGCTGGGCCAGCACCATGGCAATCCAGCAGCGCTGGCGCTGCCCGCCGGAAAGCGTGTCGATGCTTTGGTCGGCAAAGTCGGTGACGTCGGTGAATGCCATGGCCTCGCGAATGGCCGTCGCGTCTTCAATCGTATTCCGCCGCCATAATCGCTGATGCGGAAAGCGCCCCATGCTCACCAGCTGCTTGACGCTCAGGCCCTCGGGCGCGACGGGCCCCTGGGGAAGAATGCCTAACTGCATTGCTACCTCGCGTGTATTGCGATGATGAATATCCTTGCCGTCCAGGTAAACATGCCCGGCGCTCGGGGTGAGCGTGCGGGCGAGCGTTTTCAGCAGCGTAGATTTACCGCTTCCATTTGGACCCAGCAATACCGTCAGCTTTCCCTCTGCCACCGCCAGATTCACACCATTAAGTACATGGCGGGCGTCATAGCCGGCGAACAGGTTGTCGCCGATTAACCGGGCATGAGTGGCTAAAGAAAAAGGCATGGGTAGGCTCAACCGTCATTAAAGCAATTCGCACGGTAAGACAAAATATTCTCATTTTCAATGTTCATTCTTATGTTGGCGACCACTTACTGTTGTTTACGGTGGCCTGGCACCTGGGGCAGGTTGTTTAGAGGCCCCGGTGATGCCGATTCCCCAATTAGCAACTTGTCGTTGCACCAGGGTAGACCAAATTAATTTGTATATGCATAATACACTCATTCTCATTTAGTTATGAGTCTTATTAGCATGGGATACTTCAAGTCGTAAGGGGATAAAAGTTGATGAACTCCAAGAAACGTAACGCGCTCTGGCCAACCTTGTCTTTGGTAAGCTTGGTGGCAGCAAGCCAAGCATACGCGCAACAGGCTTCCACCAGCGAAGAGAGCGAGAGTCTTTCGGAGGAAAGCGAGGCGATGGTGGTCACCGCGACCCGCAGTCGTAGTGATGAGGGTGAAACGCCTCAACGCGTGACGGTCATCGACCGGGAGCAGATCGAGCAACAAATGGCGATCACCGAGGACCCGGGGCAGGTCTTGAGTAATCTGATTCCTTCCTATTCCCCCAGCCGACAAAAGCTCTCAAACGCCGGGGAAACCTTTCGTGGCCGCGATGCGGCTTTCTTGGTCGACGGGGTGCCTCAGTCCAATCCATTACGGGATAGTTCGCGGGATAGCTACACCATTGATCTCTCCATGGTCGAGCGCATCGAGGTAATTCATGGTGCCAGCGCTGAGCATGGCCTGGGTGCAACGGGTGGACTGATCAATTTTGTGACCCGTAAAGCCGAGGGTGGGGGAATTAGCCAGCATGCGGGTGTGCGCCTGACCACTGATGACGACTTCGAGTCTGACGGATTCGGCCATAAGCTGGACTACCGGGTCAGCGGTCAGCACGAAAAATGGGATTTTGTCGCCGCCGCTACGCGCCAGGAGCGCGGCTCGTTTTACGATGGCAACGACGAGCGTGTGGGCATTGCCTATCCAGGTGAGCTGCAAAACTCTGAAAGCTATGATCTATTCGGTAAGTTGGGTTACTGGATAGACGACAACCAGAACCTTGAGCTGACGCTTAACCATTTTGATCTGGAAGAAAGCAATGACTATGTGCCCGTAGCGGGTGATCGCGATGCGGGCGTTCCCTCTACCGCGCAAAGGGGCACGCGAGATGGTGCGCCTGGCTTCAACGAGGTCACGAAGACGCGGCTGGCCTATTCCCACGCGGACTGGTTTGGCAACGAGGTGGATGCTCAAGTGTATCACCAGCGCTTCCGCGCTCGTTTTGCCACTACCCCGTTTTTCCCTTACCTGGACAGCAATGGCGACACGCAATACGACCAAACACGTAATGAATCTGACAAGGTCGGTGCCAAGTTCACCGTGAATCGCGATGGCATGTTGGACGACCGTCTCGGCCTGACGGTGGGCCTGGATATACTGCGCGATGAAACCCGCCAGATGCTGGTGGAAACCGGACGTACCTACGTGCCGGAAAGTCAGTTCGATAATATTGCGCCCTTCGTGCAGGGTAAGTTTGAACTGGCCGAGCCGCTCACGCTTCACGCGGGGGTCCGCCACGAGCACGCCGACCTTGAGGTGGATACCTATCAAAGTATCGACCGCGACAATGTCACCCAGGATAACGTGACCGTTGAGGGCGGTAAGCCCAGCTTTGACGAGACGCTATATAACGCTGGTTTGACCTATCAAGCCACCGAGTGGGCGCAGCTTTATGCCAACTACTCCGAGGGCTTCGGTATGCCCGACGTCGGCCGGGTGCTGCGTGGTATCGGCACCCCGGGGCAGGACGTGAATAATCTGTTGCAGCTACAGCCCATCGTCACCGACAACCGTGAAATCGGTGCGCGTTTCGACTGGGACCGCTACGGCTTGGAGTTGAGCTACTTCGAATCCGATTCCGATTATGGTCAGCGTCTGACAGAGGAGAATGGTACCTGGGTAGGTAGCCGCGAGAAGACCGAAATTCAGGGTGTTGAGATTACTGGCGATATGCAGGTGACCGATAATCACGACCTTTCACTTTCGTATACGCATGCCGAAGGTGAGTCCGACCAGGACGGTGATGGCCGTGTGGATACTGACCTCACGGGGATCAATATTGCACCGGATACGCTCAAGCTCGGCTGGAGCGCCACATGGAATGACCGCCTCTCGAGCCGTTTACAAAGCACTTACTACTTTGATCGTAGTGTGGATAGTCCCGACCTCGATTTCGAGGGCTATGGCCTAGTCGATGCCTCGGTGGGTTACCGCCTGCCAGCCGGTAGGGTTTCGGTGGGTGTCGAAAACCTCACCGACGAGGACTATCTAACCTATTACTCACAGTCGGCGCGGATCAGTGATGAGTACTATTTCACCGGCCGTGGGCGCACCTTCACGCTGGGCTATCAATTGGATTTCTAAGCGTTGACGTTCTGAAATGTAGGGCTTTCAGCAATAAAGAACTACCGCCGGTAGATTGGCGGTAGTTCTTACTCCTCTTAACTCATTCGATAAGCACAACACCACATCTAAAAAACTTCGCAAAGTGACTAGCCACGGACGCGCGGATTCACATGCCATGCGGCATATGAATCTTAAAAGGATGACATTTTTGCGGGGGCCATATGAGCTACGCACACTACTCTCGTTTACCTGGAGAGATCAGTCGGCATGCCTCTATGCATGCGTTGCTGAACTGTATTATCAAGGAAGTGGCAATACCCGATGGTACGCTATCCTATCGCTGGCCAGACTGTCTTGAAGGTTTGCCTGAGCATTTGTATGGCATGCCTTTACTGATTGAGTGGTCCACAACCCTCACCCTGCTGGTGATGGTCGACCGGCGCTCAAGCATCGGTAACCATTACTATCTCTCCGACATCTACGCCAGAGCTGGCGTGGTATCTCAATGGCAAGTGCCTGGCATGGCAAGTTTGGTCAATGCGTTACTGGAGCACTGCGAGTGGCTGGACGGTTCGCCCAATGGTGAGCTGGTTGACCAGATACTCCAGAGCCAGGAGGTCATGACCTCGATTGTCGCCCATGCTTCTGAGCAACCCAGCCTCGACCCCCTGAAAGACTACCGCAGCAGCGAGCAGGGGTTATGGTTTGGTCACCCCAATCATCCAACCCCAAAGGCCAGGCAGTGGCCCGCCCATCTGCTGCAGGATAAGCCCCCTTATGCGCCGGAGTTCAGCGCCACTGCGGCCTTGCATCAGTTTTCGTTTCCGCTTGAGGGGTTGAATGCCCAGGCCAACCGAATGAATGCACTGGAAGTGCTCCCGTATGTGGCGGATCAGCGCAAGTCAGAAAACAGTCAGCGTGTCGTACTTGGCATGCATCCGGTTCAGGCGGCGCTGTTCAAGCAGGACGCCAGGGTAGCCGAGATGATAAAGGAGGGCGTCATTGGCGATCTTGGCAAGACGGGTTGGCAGGCTGCTCCGACTGCCTCCATGCGCACTTGGTATGTCGATGGACAACCCTGGTTCATAAAAGGCTCGCTGAACGTCCGTATTACCAACTGTGTGCGCAAGAATGCCTGGTACGAGCAGGAAAGCACGCTGATTATTGATCGCATCATGCATCGACTTCTTCAGCGCAAAGACAACGCGCTGGAAGCGCTCTACGTGGCACAGGAGCCCGCCACCATACACTGGCAGCCGGTAAACGGTGATGAGGAGCAGAAGCGCTGGTTCCGTGAACAGACCGGGGTGATTCTGAGGGAGAACTTCTGCCAGCGCTACGCTTCACAGAACTGCCTGCTAAGCGCAACGCTGTTTGCCCGCGATGCGCGGCTGGCGCCAATGATACTGCCCTTCATTGATGGCGCGATGACCTCCGCCCAACAGGAAACCCTACCGACGGAACACCGGGTGCGGCACTGGTTCCAGGCATATTTACGCACACTGGTGGCCCCGGTCATGGGGCTGTTCTTTCGGCATGGCGTCGTCATGGAGCCGCATCTGCAGAACTGTGTGCTAATCCATGCGCAAGGCGAACCGCAAAAGATGCTGCTGCGAGATTTTGAAGGGGTCAAGCTGACCAGTGACAAGGGCGTTGACTGGCTGGCGGGCGAAGCCCTTGATCCTCGCGTTGAGGCGTCGATGATCTACAGCCGCGAGCAGGGCTGGAGCCGGATCGCCTACTGCCTGTTGGTCAACCATATTGCCGAGGCGATCCTCGCTCTAAGCTGGCAGCGACCGGCTTTGGCCGATCTGCTATGGGAGGACACCCTGGAAGAGCTGCTCCGCGTGAGGAAAACGCTGGATGTAGCGGCGCCCGAGCTGGACGCCTTGCTGAAGGGGGGCAGCCTGCCGTGTAAAACCAACTTCAAACTGCGGCTGATGGCCAAGCCCGACCGCCAGGCCGAGTACGTGTTGCTGCCTAGTCCATGGCAGCTAAACCGGGTCATGGGGCGGGAGGTGGCTTATGGCTGAGCAGACCACGATGCCTGTTCACGTGCTTGCTGCCATTGAAGAACATCAGCGGCAATGCAGTGACCCCGTGGCGGCCTTCTTTTATGACCTGCCTGCGCTTGCCGCCCATGGCCGTGCGGTCAAGGCAGCGCTGCCAGCAAACGTCGAGCTGTACTACGCAATAAAGGCCAATAGCGAAGCCGCCATCATTGATACGCTGGCCCCTGTTGTCGATGGGTTTGAGCTGTCATCCGGTGGAGAAATTGAGCGCGCCTGCAACAGCGCAACGCCGCGCCCGTGGGTCCTGTCAGGGCCTGGAAAGCTAGACTCCGACATGCGCCATGCGATGCTGCAAGGGGTGGAGGCCTTTCATATCGAAAGCATTGGCGAAATTGCTCGCCTGCAAACGATAGCGGCATCGATCCAGCGCACCCAGCCGGTGCTGCTGCGCATCAACCCCACACTGCCGGACGAGCTCTCAAGCCGGTTGAAAATGGCTGGCACTGCCTCGCCCTTTGGTATTGATGAAGCGCAGTTGGCAGAGGCCGTTACCGCCGTGGATAGTGCGCCCAATCTATCGCTGCGCGGCTTTCATATCCATGCCATGTCGCATCAGAAATGTGAGCAGCGGCATCAACGGCTATTGAGTTTCTATTTGCAGTGCTGGCCGCGTTGGCGAGCGTTAGCGAGCAAGCCCGAGCAGCTCACCCAGCTTAACGTGGGAGGCGGTATCGGCGTGAACTACCTCCAGCCAGCGCAGCAGTTTGACTGGCCCGACCTGTGCAGCTCCCTTGAACAGCAACTGGAAGCTATGCACGAGCCGCCGCGGGTGCGCTTTGAAATCGGCCGGTTTCTTTCCGCTTTTTGTGGCTACTACGTAGTCGAGGTGATGGATACCAAGATTAGCCACGGCGAAGGTTTCCTGGTCTGTCGTGGCGGTACCCATCAGTTTCGTTTGCCGGCGGCTCAAGCCCACGATCATCCGGTCATTCACCTTCCGCGCAGCGCTAACCAGCCTAACCAGGCAGAGTACCGGCCGTGGACGGTCGTCGGTCAGCTATGTACGCCCAAGGATGTGCTGAGTCGGCATCAGCCGCTGCGCGGTGTCGCCATTGGCGATCTGCTGGTGCTGCCGCTGGCGGGCGCCTATGGCTACAACATCTCCCACGCGGACTTTCTCTGCCATCCCCGGCCTGAGCAAATTTTTGTCGGGCACGCCTCCGAGAGTCCCACTCCCGAAGCGTCGCATGTGCAGAGCGAGCCGGTGGAGTGAGCAGGTTGTTTAGTTAACCCATTATTTATGTCTTGAAGGTACCCCATGTCATCGCATGAATGCATATCTGGTGCGCCAGCGACACCGTTCGCTTCATTAGCCAGCTGGCGCCATCATCAGCGGATCGAACAGCGCGTAGTTGGTCAGCTTCTGCAGACGTTGCTGTTTGAAGATGTACTTCGTTATGAGGTGTTGCCAGCGTCGAATCCAGCGTTTGCCGGTAACACGCTCTTCACTATCACCCTGGGTAACCGCTGCTATCAGGTGTACGGCTGGCTGTGTCATAGCTTCCAGATTATCCGGCTTGAGCACTCCTCGCTGACCATCGTTCCGCAAAACGGGGCGCCTGAACCCACCAGCCTGCAGCAATTTATCGACGACATTGAGAGTGTGCTGGGCGGCGGCGCGATTCAGCCCGGCTTTGTGAACGAGCTGAAGCAGACCCTGATCAAGGACATTCAATCCTCGTCCTCGCTCTCGGCTTGCCCCGAAGCACCGCAATCGCTGGATGCGGACGCCCTGGAGCACTACTTCACCGATGCGCATAGCTATCACCCCTGCTACAAGTCACGACTTGGTTTTTCGCTGCGGGATAACCAGCGCTATGGCCCCGAGTTTGCCCAGCCGCTTCAGGTTCTATGGCTGGCGGTGCCCAGCCAGCTGGCGCACCAGGGTGGCGTTGAGGGCGAGCTGCCTGTTGAAAGTCTTGAGCAGTACGCCGGCCCTCGCGTTCAGGCAAGCCTGAAGGAGTACCTCACACAGCGACAGTTGGCACGTGCCGATGTGGTGCTGATGCCGGTACACCCATGGCAGTGGGAGAATGCGCTGGTGCCTGCGCTCTATCCAGAGCTTGCCAAAGGAGAGATTGCCTTGCTCGGCTGCGGTGAGACGATGTATACCCCTCAGCAGTCGATTCGCACGCTCGCTCCTCTCGATACCAGTCAGCCCTATCTCAAGCTGGCAATGAGCATTACCAATACGTCGAGCACGCGAATTCTGGCTCGTCATACCGTGACCAACGGCCCGATCATTACTCGGTGGCTTCAGCAGCTTGTTGACACCGATAGCACTGCCCAAGCGGCGGGCTTCGTGATCCTGGGTGAAGTGGCTGGCGTGGCTCTAGATGAGCGCGCCTTTCCTCGAACGCGCTACCACGATATCTATGGCAAGGTCGGTGCTATCTGGCGGCAGAATATCAGCCAGTTTTTGCAGGCTGGCGAGCAGGCCGTGCCCTTCAACGGGCTGAGCCAGCAGATGCGAAACCCAGCCGGCGAGCCGACAGCCCCTTTTATTGAGCCCTGGATAGCAAATCATGGGCTGGAGGCCTGGACGCGCCAGCTTGTTCACGTGGCTACGCTGCCGATTATCCATCTACTGTTTGCTGAAGGTATCGGGATGGAGTCCCACGGCCAGAATATCCTGGTCATTCATCGCGATGGCTGGCCGACCAGAGTGGCGCTAAAAGATTTCCACGATGGTGTTCGTTTTAGTACCGGCCAACTGGCCAGGCCTGAACTGGCCCCTGCGCTTGAGCCGGTGCCTGCGAGCCATGCTGCCCTTAATCGTAACTCCTTTATCGTGACCGACGATCTGGCCGCCGTACGTGACTACTCCTGTGATGCCTTCTTCTTTATTGCGCTGGCCGAAATGGCGATTTTCCTGCAGCGCCATTTCGGTCTGGAGGAGTCTCGGTTCTGGGCAATGACTGCTGGCGTCATCAGAGAGTACCAGCGCGCTCATCCTGAGCACGCCGAGCGCTACCAGTGCTTCGATGTGTTTGCGCCAGAATGGGAGGTAGAGGCCCTGACGCGACGCCGCCTGTTTGGGGACGAGCGGCCACAGGTCAAGCAGGTCCCCAACCCGTTGGCCGCCTATGCCGAATCGCGGGAGGCTCTATGCTGAGAACCAACCGACTCAAGCGGGCGCTTGCAGAAGGGCGGGAGGTCTACGGTGTTATGGCCTCGATACCTTCGGCGGCCTCGATAGAACTGATTGGTGAGGCAGGCTTTGACTTCGTGGTCATTGATACCGAGCACGTGCTGATCAACCCGGAAACCATCGAGCACATGATTCGTACCGCCGAAAGTTACGCGTTGACGCCGCTGGTGCGCGTTGCCGATGCCCACCCCAAAACACTGCTGCGCCTGTTGGATGGTGGGGCCCAGGGTATCGTGCTGCCTAATGTGGAAGACGCCGATACCCTGGCCCAGGCTGTCGCCGCCTGCAAATACGCGCCAGAAGGGCAGCGCAGCCTCAATGCCGGACGCCCCGGCGGGTTTGGCAAAAGCTCGCTTGCGGACTACGTCGTTCAGGCGAACCGGGAAATCATGCTGATCGCCATGCTTGAAAGCCGTCGCGGTGTGGCGAATATCGATGAAATTTGTGCGGTGCCAGGGCTCGATATGGTGCTGGAAGGCGCGGCTGATCTCTCCCAGTCCATGGGAGTGACATGGCAGCCAGAGCATGCCGACGTTATTGATGCCCTGGAAACGGTTCAGCGCAGGGCATGGGAGTACGGGATTCCCTACTGCGCCTTTCTGCGCCAACCGAAAGCGCAGGAGAGGTGGCGGGCAAAAGGGGTTGGCGCCTTCATGTTGGGCGATGAGCGGGGGATTGCCTTTCGCGCCCTGCAAACGCGCCTCGGTGAGGCCAGGGCCCCCACGTCGTGATCCGTTTAATGAGGTCTCGCCAACTATCCGCACTCATAATTTTTGGAGCTCGCTATCATGCAATCCCTTGATGCCAAACGCTATTCCCAGCAGCTGATCATGCAGGCCCTGATAGATGGATTACTGGTTGAAGGCCTGCTGGATAAGCTTAATGCCGAGTGGATCAACACCGCGCATGCCGAAGAGCTGCTCACCCAGTTATCCGTGTTGAATACGTGTCAGTACGACTCATCAAAGCGGCTATGGCGCTGGCCGCAGGATCAACAGCATAGCGTGATTATGCTGCTGCAGCCCGGCATTACTCAGACCTGGGAGAAGGTGCCGCAAACACCGGTGATGCTGCTAAACCAAGAAAACTGCCAGGGGCATGCGCTGGATCCTGTTGAGTTCACTCGACGCCTCTTTTGCGCCATAACCGACGACGAGGACTTGAATCAGGGACAGTTGGTGTTTCTTCAGGCGCTAGCCGACAGCCTCTGGCAGGCTGAAAGCTCTGTGGATCACCAAGTGGAAACGCAAGGTTTGCACCAGCTAACCACGCCCAGACACTTTGCCGTTATGGAGCAGTGGGCATCGCTTCTGGACCGCCCCTATCATCCTACCGCAAAAGCCAAGCAAGGGCTCCGTGAGGCGGAGTATCGCGCCTATATGGCCGAGTTCAATAACCCGATCCAACTGCGCTGGGTAGCGATCAAGACCAGCCGGATAATCACCGGGGCGGGTGTCAACGAGAACTGCGCTGCCCCAATTCAATGGCTGGCAGGCGATGAGCATGGCCAGGCGCTGGAGCGTGAGATGGCAGCAAAAGGGTTAGCGCACACACATACCGCCATCCCCGTGCACCCTTGGCAGCATGAGCATGCGCTACCTCACTGGCTGCAGGAAGCCTTTGATGCAGGCGAGTGCGTTTCGCTTTCAGCGGTTACCGAGCCTTGGCTTGCAACCTCTTCGCTGCGTTCATTGGCTCCGACAACGGCAAGCCCCCATTTTCTGAAGCTACCCATGGCGATCCACTCTCTGGGAGCCTCACGCTATCTGCCTGCCGTCAAAATGGTGAATGGTGATCTCAGCGAACGGCTACTAAAGCAAGCCATACAGCTGGATGCCGAGCTTGGCGAGAGGCTTTACCTGTGCGACGAGAGCAAGTGGTGGGCCTATATGCCAGAAGAGGCCACGCTGTTTGATGAAGCGCCACGCCATCTATCGGCCATGGTGCGCAGCTATCCAAGCGCGCTACTGCAAGACCCAAGCGCACGTTTGGTTCCTATGGCTACGCTGGGCACGCCGCTACCGGCCAACGAGCATCATGTGTTTGATGACTGGCTGGCGCAACGGGGCCTCGCGGCGAGTGGGGCAACGGTGATACGGCTATTTGGGGAGCTTTGCAACCGTTTCTTCGACATCAACCTGCGCATGCTGCGGCTGGGCATGCTGGCAGAAGTGCATGGCCAGAATGCCGTACTGGTCTTCAAGGAAGGACAATGTCATGGGCTGCTGCTGCGCGACCACGACTCGCTGCGTATTAGCGTGGAACGCCTGGAGCAGCATGGCATGCAGGACCCGTGCTATCGCATCAAGCCGGGACATGCCAATACGCTCTATCATGATAGCCTCAAAGACCTGCTGTTCTGGTTGCAGACCCTGGCCATCCAGGTCAATCTTCGCGCAATCATCGACAATCTTGCCAACTATTATCGGCTTTCTGCACGCGACCTTTGGCAGGTGATGGCGACGCGCCTTGAAGAGCAGATCAATACGCTGCCTTTTGAGCAACACGATCGTGACATGCTCCGCGAGCAGCTGTTCGAGCGGGAACAGTGGCCTTACAAGCGCCTTATTGCGCCGATTATCGAGCGTGCCGGCGGGCCGGGTAGCATGCCCTTTGGAACCAGCGCCACCTGTAATCCCTTCAGGCGCGTAGCCCCTCACGCGGTTGATATCAAAGATGAGGCAGTGGCGGAGAGCTGAGATCGATTAACCGCCCGATCAATATCGGGCGGTTTTTTTACTGCCCTGATATTCAGTAAAGCGTTCTAGGCGAAAGGGGGGTAAACGAGTCATTAAAACCAGTCAGCGAAACCATTCAGGAAACTCCGCCTTCAGCGCACGGCGCTTCTCTTCCTCCTGAGCCTGCTTGGCCTCCGCTGCACCTGCCAGCACGTCAGCCCTATGGGGAGGAATGATAAACAATCCATCGTCATCGCCCACGACCAGATCACCGGGATTGATGGTGACACCCTCGATAGCGACGGGAGTATTGAGCTCTCCTTCCAGTTCCAGGGCCCGGGTAGTCAGCGGGCTTGCGGCGCGTGCGTATGTCGGCAGCGTTAACTGGGTCAATGCGTCCCAGTCGGTGACCGCGCCATTGGTTACCACGCCTGCCAGTTGTTTGCGTAGCGCCGCATAGGCGCGAAACTCTCCCCAGCAGGCGCGTTGGTGGTCGCCGGAGACATCAATCACCAGCACGTCTCCAGGGCATGCCATTTTTAGCGCCTCGTGGATAATGCTGCCATCCACGTAGGGAATTCTGACCGTCAAGGCTGTGCCTAACAGGCGCGCAGGGCGTTGAAGGGGTGGCAGCGAAGTGATGGCGCCAAAGTCGGTGAAGTGACCCAAGGTGGATGTGGCAATATGCCGGTAGCGAGAGCGCTGTTCGGCACTCAGTGTGACCTTGCGGGGTTCGATATGAAACATGTCTTTCCCGTTTGAAAAGTTCAATAAACCTGTCTTGGACGTTTAACGCTGTCGGTAGCGCGTTCTGTGTAACAGATACACGAAGAAGGGCGCGCCTATCCCGGCAACGAAGATGCCTGCAGGAAGGTCTTTGGGTAAAAAGGCCACTCGGCCCAGAAGGTCGGCGTAAAGCACTATCAAGGCGCCGACCAGCGCTGAGGCTGGCACCAGTCGTGCCAGATTGCGGCCTACCAATCTGGCTGCCAGATGAGGGGCAATCAGGCCCACAAAGCTTAAGCCACCGGCAAACGCCACGGCGGCCCCGGCCAGGGCCACGCTGCAGGCCAGCAGCGCCAACCGGCTGCGTAGAATAGCCACGCCCAGACCTTCGGCAACGCTATCGCCCAGCGCCATGGCATCGGCATGACGAGTGAAGGCTAAGCTGACTGGCATCGCCACTAATAGCCATGGCAATAGACCACGTACATCGTCCCATTGGGCCGCGTAAAGACTGCCGGTCAGCCATACATAGGCCGTCATGGCAGCAGCGTCATCGCTGATCACTATCAGCAGCGTGGTGCCAGAGCTCATGGCCGCTGCCAGGCCAATGCCGACCAGTACCATGCGTGATGGGCTAATGCCATTTTTCCAGGTCAAGCTGATGACCAACAATGCCGAAACCAGCGCTCCGAGCATGGCCGCAACGGGCAGCCAGTGAATAGTCAGTGTGGTACTCAGCATCGCCAGAAATAGCACTGCTGCAAACGCGGCGCCGCTGGTAATGCCAATGACATCGGGAGACGCCAACGGATTGCGCACAATGCTCTGCAGAATCGCCCCGGCTATTGCCAGGGCAGCGCCGACCAGTATCGCCAGTACGATGCGCGGAAGACGTAGTTCCCAGATAATAAAGGCGATATCGCTACTTTGCGGCGCTGCCAAAGCACGCAGCACCTGCGTAAACGACGTGGAAAAACTGCCTAAACACAGCGACAGCGTAGCGCTGGCCACTAATAGAAGACCTAGTAGCAGCAGTCTTCTAAGTAAGCGATTACTTGCGTTTTTTATTGCGCTGCTGTGGATTAACGCTGCACTTGTTCTCATTGGGCGACCATCTTGCGTCGTGCTAAGTAAATAAAGAAGGGGGTGCCAATCAGCGCCGTCATCACACCGACCGGAATCTCCTGGGGCGGCATTAAAAACCGCGAGGCCAAGTCGGCCAGCAGCAACAAACAGGCGCCCAGCAAGGCGCAGGCGGGCAGCAGCCAGCGGTGGTCGATGCCAAACAGCCCACGCGCCATATGTGGCACAATCAAACCCACAAAGCCGATCATGCCCGCCAGGGCCACGGAGCTACCCGCCAGCACAATCACGATTAGCCCCAAAAGTAGCTTGATGGTGGTGGCCTGCATGCCAAGCCCGGTGGCCATGTCATCGCCAAGCAGCAGCGCATTGGCGTGGCGTACCAGCAGCGCGCAGAGCAAAAGTGCCCCGCCAAAGAGCGGCAGCAGAGGCATGACGACGGAAAGTTCACGCCCCGATACCGACCCCGCCAGCCACTGAAGAACGCTTTCAAAGCTTTGCTGGTCAATCACCAGCAGCCCCTGGCTGAACGATACGAACATCGCCGTGACGGCAACGCCTGCCAGTACAACCCGTAGGGGGGAGAGCTCGCCATGGCGACCACGGCTAAGTACCATCACCAGAACGGCTGCGACCAGCGCGCCCAAAAGCGCGGCCCAGACGTAGTGCGCGGGGGTGTGCAGCGGCAATAACGCAACCGCTACCACCACAAAAAACATCGCGCCTGCGTTGATACCTAAAATGCCTGGCGATGCCAGCGGGTTGCGCGTCATGGTCTGCATCAGCGCGCCGGCAATGGCCAGGCTGGCGCCCACCAGCGCGGCAATCACCGCCCGAGGAAGGCGTTCGGTCAGAAGGATGATGTGGGCGATATTGGTTGGGTCGAAATGGGCGAGGGAACCATACAGAGAGGAGAAGGCGATCTCCGTTGTGCCTAACATCACGCTGGCGAAAAAGGCGCCCAGCGCCACCAGTGCGCCGATGAAAAGGCCAATACTTTTTGCGGCAATACTGTTTAGCATGAAGTAGGCTCCCCACGGCCACTGGCGTGAGGCAGGCAAAACCGATGCGGCGCCGCTTCGGGTTGCAACAGCCCATAATGGGTATACAGATCATCCAGCATGGCGTTGGCCGCCAGTATGCCGCCGCCCATCATCCAACTGACCGGATCCACTTCAAATACGTGCCCGCTTTGTACCGCTGACAGCTGTTGCCAAAGAGGGTGGGAAGCCCAGTGCTGGTAATTATCTGCAATAGCGGGGTCATCTGGCTCAAGCAGGATAAAGAGGGCATCGGCATCTAGTACCGGAATGTTTTCAGTGCTGGAAAGCTTCATTCCCCAGCTCTGGCTTTGCAGTGTATCGGGTTGCTCAAAACCCAGTTCATCAAGGATCGAACCCGCAAAACCGCTGGTATAGATACGCACGTGGTCACTCTTGAAGCGGACGACAGCCACTTTTTGCGGCCATTCGCTGCTCAATTTGGCGGCGATCTGCTGGCGAAAGTCGGCGACACGATTGTCCCATTGCTCAAGCAGCTCATTTGCCTGCGTTTTGCGGCCAGTAGCCTTGGCCACCATGTTCAGCGTGGTCTTGAAGTTAAACACCGTGGAGGCTGAGACCGTAGGGGCGATGGCTTCCAGTAGCGGTGCTATCCGCGCATGGCGAAAGTCGCTGGCAATGACAAGGTCTGGATCAAGCCAAGCAATCTTTTCCAGGTTTGGCTGGGTTTCCAGTCCCACATGCTCAACGCCCGACAGCGCGTCGCGCAGATAGCGGTACATGGGCTTTTCCAGCCAGGAATCGACCACGCCTATGGGCGTCAGCCCAAGAGCAATAGCGCTGTCGGTGGCGCCCTGGTAAAGCGTGACGATGCGTGTTGGCGTGCTGCGCGAAACCGTTTCGGCGTTATCGGCACTGGCTGCCGCGCTCGTCGCTGTAGAGAGTATGCCGGTCACCATAAGTGCTGAGGCGAGAATGCTCATGATGAGTCGAGGTAAGATCACTGACTGCATATCGTCCTGGCATCTGGGGTGGTCTGAATCGCGCGACCTAACTGCCACGCCAGGGGTAAGCAGAGCGCGGCGATGCAGGCCAGGGCAAAAAAGGCCTGGTGAAGACTCGAGGCGCTAGCCTCGGTATAGGTGGCTCCCTGATTTAGCGCTGCGTTGACTGTTATGTCGTAGTAGATCGACAGGGCAACAATGCCCACAGAAGCGCTTACCCGACGTGACATATTGTTCATCGCCGACGCCTGGGCAACACTCGATTCAGGCAGATCTTTCATGCCAGCCGTGGTGGCAGGCAGGTAGGCACAGCCCAGGCCAACACCGCGCATTCCCATCCAGGCGCCAATCACCCAGACCGGTGTGGCTGGCGTCAGCATGCCAAGCCCTATCAGACTCACAATAGTAACTATCAGCCCGATACTCATGCACCATTGGGGCGGGTAGCGGTCAATCAGCTGTCCTGCAACAGGGGAGCAGGCGGCGGCGGCGAGCGCGGTGGCCAAAAACACCACGCCTGTGGTTAGTGGGCTAAATCCCAGCGCATTCTGCATCCGCAAGGGAACAAGCAGAATACAGCCAAACAGAATAACGGATTGCAGGCAGGCGAGCACGACACTGATACGGAAGCCTTGATGAGTGAAAAGTGACAGGTCAAGCAAGGGCGTCGGATGACGCCGCTCAACATGAACAAAACTCAGTAGCGCCAACACGCCGATTATCAGCGGGGTGATTATCTGGAAACGCAAGAGGTCGGCGAGGGTATCCACCCAGCTAAGCGAAAACAGCACCGCACCCAGACCAAGCGTAATCAGCGTAAAACCGGCTATATCAAATCGGCGCGGTTGGTTGGAGGGTTCTGTCGTTAGATAGCGGTAGCCACACAGCAGACCAAGCAGTGCAAAAGGGATATTCATTAAAAACAGCGCTCGCCAGTGACTAATTTCAAGCAATAGCCCGCCAACCGTTGGCCCAATGGCGGGCGCAATCATAACGGCAGCTCCCCATATGCCGCTGGCTCTGCCACGTTGATGAGAGGGATAGGCCGAAAAAATTAGCGATAGCGACAGCGGAATCATTAGTCCGGCTGCTATGCCCTGAACCCCGCGGGCGAGAATAATACCATTTAGACTTTGAGCCATGGCGCCCAGACTAGAACCGGCCAGGAAACCCAAAAGACCTAGCAGGTAAATACGTTTACGGCCAAATTTTCCGGCTAAGTAACCGGTTAGCGGCATGGTCATACCCATGGTGATCATAAAAAGGGTCACCACCCAGCTCACCTGGGTAGTGCTGGCATTGAACGTGGTCATCAATTCAGCTACGGCAAGGTTCAGGGCGCTATTGTTAAGGCTTACGGTAAAAGTGCCTAGTAGCACGCTGAATAGCACCTTGCTGCCATGTGCTGGAGTTCTCGTCATTTAAATTCACTTAGTGCGGAACACAATCAAATTGACCTGCAGATTTGCCAGTGTTGTATGTAAAGAGACCAAAATGATTGCATGACGCATTAACTAATGCAAATCGTTATCAATTAAGATCTTCTGTGAAGCCCGGCTGGTTTTCCCATGCTGGTGCGGTACCATGCTGCGCTGTGTTGGCTCTTCTTACCTAGGCGAAAGGCACGAATCGCATGAGTATTTCTCCGTTTCAGGCGCTGGCCTGCCCGTTGGACGGCGAGCCGTTACAAGTGGACGGCCGCGTCTGGCGTTGTGCTGCTGGGCATAGCTTTGACGTTGCCAAGCAGGGCTATGTCAATCTGCTCCCCGTGCAGCAAAAACGCTCAGCGGATCCCGGCGATAGCAAGGCCATGGTGGCGGCGCGGCAGCGTTTTCTCGATGCGGGTTACTATCAGCCGATTGCCGACGCAGTCAGCACGGCGGTTTTCAGCCACGCGCCGCGGGAAGAAGGTGACGCACCGCTTTGCTGCCTGGATGCCGGCTGCGGTGAAGGCTATTACCTGCGTGGCCTTGCAAGAGCGGTGCCCGAGGCGTCGTCGCTTGCGCTGATGGGGCTGGATATTTCCAAATGGGCGGTACAGGCTGCGGCCAAGCAGGACGATAAAGCCTCACCGCAAAGTCGCTGGGTGGTGGGCAGTAATGCCAATCTGCCGGTGACGAGCGGGACGCTTGACCGCGTGCTGTGCATGTTTGGCTTTCCGGTCCATCGAGAATTTGCCCGTGTGCTCAAGCCAGGCGGCTTGCTGATGCAGGTCGAGGCCGGGGCGGATCATCTGCGCGAGCTGCGCGATATCATCTACCCGAGCTTGAGATCTGAGCGTGACAGTCCAGTTGAACAACCGGAGGGCTTCAGGCACCTCGGCACAGAGACCTTGCGCTATGCGTTGACGCTGGATGATGGGGAAGCCGTTGCGGATCTGCTGGTGATGACGCCGCATTTTTATCGGGCGTCCGCAGAGGGGCGTGAGAAGGCAGCGCAGCTCAAGGCCATAACGGTAACGGTGGATGTGCGTATCGTGCGGTGGGAGCGCGTCTAGCTGGCGGTGAACAAAAATGGGCAGGCCATAAACGCAACAAGGCCCGCTTGAGCGGGCCTTGTTATTCGAACCCCGGAGGGTTCGAGCAAACTGCTAACGGATGTTAGGAAGTTTGCTTGATGTTTGAAGCTTGTAGGCCTTTCTTGCCTTGGGTAACGTCAAAAGAGACGCTAGCGCCTTCCTGCAGAGATTTGAAGCCGTCGGCTTGAATCTCAGAGAAGTGGGCAAAGAGGTCGTCGCCGCCGTCAGAAGGAGCGATGAAACCGAAGCCTTTAGTGTCGTTAAACCATTTAACTGTGCCAGTTGCCATGATGTAGATCCTTTCGCGCAAAAGCGCCTTAATTAAGTTCCTGGTATTACCCAGATTGAAGTAGCGGGTGAAACAAGGAATACAATGTCAGGCTGCCGAAATAGATCGTACACTTCTGAAACCATGCTGCTTGCTAACCACTGAGCACACAGTGTCACGGATCAGCGGATGTGTCAAAGCCTTTCCCGTTTATTTTCTAGGGTCGCCTGACGGTCGACAGCTATTGCCAACCCATTTTCCATACGCTGTCGTCTTTCAAGCGCTGCCAGGGGAGCACCGTTTCGCGATGGGAGTGAACGGCCTCGATCACGACGTCCACGACATTGTCTTCTTCGTCGCGCAGTAGCTGGGTGACGATGAAGTGTTTCTCTTTATCGCGTGGCGTCACGGCGGTCCATTTGCTGTGATGCAATTTGCTGGGGTTGATCGTGTGCATGGGGGCTCCGGTTCGAGGGAAACACCTGGGGAAGGCGTCAGGTGGAGGTTGCTCGGTATCGCGCCGATTTTCAATGGGCGATTCTCGATGCCTGGCGTCGGTGGTGGGCGGGCGCGCGACGCCATGGCTATGCCACAATAGAAGAATGCTGAAGCACCATCACAATCAGGAGGATATATGCTGGATGATCAGGAAACCGCCCACATCGCCCGTGCCGTGGCGCTGGCCGAAGAAGCCCTTGACGCGGGGGATGAGCCCTTTGGCAGCGTGCTGGTCAGCGGTGACGGCGAGGTGCTGGCGGAGGACCGCAACCGGATTGCCGGCGGCGATTCCACCCAGCACCCTGAGTTTGCCCTGGCCCGCTGGGCGGCCCAGCATATGACGCCGGAGGCCCGGGCGAGGGCGACTGTCTATACGTCCGGCGAGCACTGCCCGATGTGTGCAGCGGCCCACGGTTGGGTGGGGCTTGGGCGTATTGTCTACGCCAGTTCGTCAGAGCAGTTGAGCCGTTGGCTTGCCGACCTGGGCGTGGCGCCGCCGCCGGTGGCCACCCTGCCCATTCAGCACATCGTGCCCGGGCTTCCAGTGGCGGGCCCGGTGGCAGGCTGGGACGACAAGGTTCATGCGCTGCACCAGCGTCGCCACGCGGTATAAGCGCTGAGCATAAAAAAACCGCCTGAGTGAAGCTCAGGCGGTGTCTTGGTCGCCGTTGTCGGCTAGTGTTTCAGTATCACGTAGAACGCGTGAATGATGCCCGGCACAAAGCCAAATAGCGTCAGGATGATGTTCAGCCAGAAATGTCCTTTAAAACCGACCTCAAAGAATACGCCGAGGGGCGGTAAAATGACCGCAAATATCATCTTGATCGGATCAGTCGCGGTAAACGCCATGAAGCCTCCTTTGCTTGCAGGGTAGTGGTGCTCGCATCCGTTTCAGTAAAAGTAACGTTTACAAACGTTTTAAAACGCCTTAACGGTTATTTTACACAACCGTGTTAACCGCAACGGTCATGCAAATACGCCATCAGTGTAGCCATGCTCAGCGTTTTTATCGATGCTGATGTGAGCCCCTGTGACGCGGGCCGCGGGAAAACGTTCCGTTGTACGGTACAATGCTATTATTTAAGTATTATTTAATATATTGGGAGGGGCCCCGTGAAAAAATTGATCACCTCGGTTTGCCTGGCGGGCTGCGCGCTATCAGGCCCCACCTGGGCGCAATCCAGCGAGCCGGCTATGGCAACGCTTGAGGTGACCGCCCCCCGGCTGGCCCGCGAGCTGTACGCAACGCCCGCCGCCGTTTCTACGCTCGAAGGGGATGCCATCGCCCAGGGCCAGCAGCGTGTGCGGCTCGATGAGTCCCTGGTGCGCGTGCCCGGGATGTTTCTGCAAAACCGCGATAACTTTGCCCAGGGCCAGCGGATCTCGATTCGCGGCTTTGGCGCCCGGGCGCCCTTTGGTGTGAGCGGGATTACCGTGATGGTCGACGGTATTCCTTACACGCTGCCCGACGGCCAGGCGCAGCTGGACGCGATCGACCTGGACAGCGCCGAGCGTATCGAAGTGATTCGCGGGCCGTCGTCGGTGCTTTACGGCAATGCGGCGGGCGGGGTGATCGATGTGACCACCGCCGATGGCCGCGAAAATCCCGGCACGAGCCTGCGCGCCGAAGCCGGCAGCGATGGCTACCGCAAAACGTCGCTGCAGACCGGCGGCAGTGATGGAGATTGGTCGCACCACGTCAGCCTCTCGGCGCTCAACGTGGATGGCTACAGTGAGCAAAGTTCCACGGAGAAGTACCTGCTGAACGCCAAGCTGCGCCGGGAGCTGGGCAGCGAGCGGGCGTTGACCGCCATCGTCAATCTATTGGACAACCCGCGCTCGGAGGATCCCGGTGCCTTGAACGCTGATGAAGTAGCAGAAGGGCGTGATCAGGCCGCGCCGAACTCGCTAGCGCTGGACGCGGGCCAGAATGTGGATCAGCAGCTTCTTGGCCTTCAATACGAGGATCTGTCTGCGGGCCCCGGCGAGTTTTACCTCAAGGGATTTGTCTCCCAGCGCGATTTTGAGCAGCAACTGCCTTATGTGGGCGACAGTCGGTTGGGCTATCAGCGTGACTACCTGGGAGCGAGCGCCGAGTACCACCACGAGATTAGCCTGGGCAGCCTGCCGTTGAGCTACATCACTGGTATTGAAGTTGCCCGGCAGGATGATGAACGCTTTCGCAATGATGTAAACCCGCAAGGCGTCGTCGGCGAGCAAGTAGCTGAAGAGACCCAGACGGCGACCTCCACCGGCGCGTTTGCCCAAGGCGATCTATCACTGACCGAGCAGCTAACGCTTTCGCTTGGCGCGCGTTTTGATCGTGTTGACTTAGAAATAGATGATCGCTACCAGGACGATGTCGATCTAAGCGAAGAGCAAACCTTCAACGAGTGGAGTGGCTCGGCGGGGCTAAGCTACCGCTATCGCCCCCAGCACCAGGCCTATATCAATACAGGGACGGCGTTTGAAACCCCCGCGTTCTCGGAGTTTGCTAACCCGTCGGGCGGCGGTTTTAACCCATCGTTGTCGCCGCAAAAAGCCTGGAGCCGTGAAATCGGTTTGCGTGGCAATATTGAGCCGCTGGCGATGGACTACGACTTGGCGCTGTTTTCGGTGCGCGTACGCGATGAGTTGGTGCCTTACGAAGAGGAGGACGAGGAAGATGGGGGGCGCACTCTCTATCGAAATGCGGGCGATACCGACCGCGATGGTATCGAGCTGGCGTTGGGCTGGCAGTTAGCCGACCAGTGGCGATGGGATAGTGCCTTGACGCTGGCGCGCTATGAGTTTGATCGTTTTTCCACAAAGACGGAGAGCTTTGATGGAAATCGCATCCCTGGCTTACCAGAGCAAACCTGGGTCAATCAGCTGACCTGGGAAGGCCGCGACGAGCGCTTCGCCACGCTGGAAACCCAGTACGTGGGCGATATGGCGGCCGATAACGCCAACGAGACAGAGGTCGATAGCTACTGGCTGGTAAACCTGCGGGCGGGGGACGGCTGGCAATTGACGGATAAGACGCGTCTTAACGCCTATGTCGGCGTGCGCAATTTGCTCGATGAAGAGCACTACGCCAACGTGCGCTTGAACGCGAGCTTCGGGCGCTTTTACGAGCCCGCCCCAGGGCGCAGCGTATACGGCGGGCTGGAAGTAAGTTTTTAGCTTCTCGCCTTTTACGCAATGAAATCGGGCGGCCTCAGGGCCGCCCGATTGGTTAGTACTGGCGTTAGTCAATCGACTATTCTGGCAGGGCGTAGCCAATCACGTAATCGCCCATCTTGGTGCCAAAGGTGCCGTGTCCGCCCGCCGTGACTACCACGTACTGGCGGCCGTCGTCGCCGGTGTAGGTCATCGGCGTTGCCTGGCCGCCAGCCGGCAGGCGCGCTTTGAACAGCTCTTCGCCAGTGGCGATATCGTAGCCGCGCAGGTACTGATCCAGCGTGCCGCTCAGGAACGACACGCCGCCGCCGGTGGTCAGCGGTCCGCCCAGGGCTGGCACGCCTACGTTCAAGCCAATCGGCAGGTCGAAGGGCATGCTGTCGCGGGTCGTGCCGTTGCGGTGTTTCCATACCACCTCGGCTTCCTGCAAGTCGATACCCGCCACATCACCCCAGGAGGGCGCTTGGCAGGGCAGGCCGAGCACTGACAGCAGCGGCCCCAGCTTGACGGCGTAGGGCGCGCCGGCATTGACTTGCAGCCCCTGTTCGCTGGCCGAGCCCTGGCCCTCTTCGACCTCTTCACGGGGAACCAGCGTCGAGACAAACGCCAGGTACTTGGCGCCGGTAAACAGCGCCTGGCGCTCGGGGTCGACGGCGACCCCGCCCCAGTTCATTACGCCCACGTTACCCGGGTAGACGATGCTGCCCTCCAGCGACGGCGGCGTGTACTGACCGTCGTAGCGCAGGGAGTTGAACTGAATGCGACACATCATCTGATCGAACGGTGAGGCGCCCCACATGTCCCGCTCGGTCAGCGGCGGGGGCAGCAGGTTGAGCGCCGAGCGCGGCTGCGTCTCCGAGGTCCAATCACCCTCAACGGCACCCAGCGGCGCGGCGAATTCGTCGATGGGCACGATGGGCTCGCCGGTTTCGCGGTTCAGCACATAGAGGCTGCCCTGTTTGGTGGGTTGTACCACCGCTGGCTGGGTTCCTTCGTTGGTGGCGAGGTCAATCAACACCGGCTGGGCGGGCGTGTCCATGTCCCACAGGTCGTGGTGAACAAACTGATAGACCCACTCGACCTGACCGCTGGCAAGGTCAAGCGCCACCAGCCCTGCGCTGTAGGTTTCATCGTTCTGGCTGCGGTTGGCGCCGTACTGGTCGGGGGTGGCATTGCCCATGGGCAGATACACCATCCCCAGATCTTCATCGACGCTGATCGGCGCCCATACGTTGGGCGAGTTGCGCGTATAGGTCTCCCCCTCGTCAAGCGGTTCGGTGTCGCGGGGGTTGCCGCTATCCCAGTTCCAGACCAGCTCGCCGGTGTGCACGTCAAAGGCGCGAATCACCCCGGACGGCTCATCGGTGGAACGGTTGTCGGTGACGTGGCCGCCCAGAATCACCAGGTTCTCGGTCACGGTGGGGGGCGAGGTGGAATAGTAGCCGCCGGGGGCGAAATCGCCGATGTTACGGGTGAGGTCGATCTCACCGGCATCGCCAAATGCCTCGCAGCGTTTGCCGGTATCCGCGTCCAGCGCGATCAGGCGCGCATCGGCGGTGGGAAGAAAGAGCCGGCGCGGGCACATCACATCGGCGGCGCTGGGCATGAGCGGCGTGCTGTCCTCTTCGGCACGGCTGCCGAGGTCCAGAAATAATAGAAAGGCCAGGTCGATATCGAAGTTGTCGCGGTCGTCGAACAGTACGGGCGCATTGTCCGAGTCCGGCTCGGCGCCGTTGTTGCTAGCCAGCTCACCGTCTGCGTAGTGGGCGGCGTCGTAATAGGCAAGGCCGCGACAGGTCATGTGCGCCCAGCCGGAGAAATCGTCGGCACCCATGGTGCTGATGTCTGGGTCGAAGGACCAGTTCGTCTCGCCGGTTTCCGGGTCAAGCGACATCGCACGGCTGTGAGACGTGCAGATATACAGGCTGTCGTTCACTTTCAGTGGGGTGTTCTGGTTGGTGATTTCCGGTGGCGCATTGGGGCCCGCTTCGTCGCCGGTTTCGATGCGCCAGGCTTCTTCTAGCTCGCCGATATTCTCCGGCGTGATCTGATCGAGGGATGAGTAATGCGTGCCAGCGTTCGTGCCGCCGTAGGCCGGCCAGTCCTCATCGGCTACCTGGGCGGGGTTGACGGTTTCCTGGTGCTCGCTGCGTTGGGTGTCGAGCGTGCCGTCGAGCGCAGCCGGGTCGTCGAACTGGCTGGCCAGTGCCACGCCGAGGGCGGCCAGGACGCTGAGCCCCAACGCCAGACTACCGCCACGCGAGTCGAGGGGCTTTCGCCACCACGGCAGCAGCAACACAATACCGATCAGGCAGGGGATGGCCACTCGAGGAACAAGCTGCCACCAGTCCAGACCGACTTCCCACAAGGCCCACGCCAGGGTGGCCGACAGGATAAGCGCGTAGAGCCAGAGGGCGGCGCCTTTGCGCAGCGTCAGCAAGATTCCGCTGGCCATAATGCCAACGCCCGCTATCAGGTAATAGGCGCTGCCGCCCAGACTGAGCAGCTTCCCGCCACCGACCGCCAGGGCAAGTCCGGCAATGATCAGTACGGCGCCGAGGAGTATCGCAGGCCATTTGTATCGCTTCTGTTCTTCCATGAAAGGTCCCCTTGTACACGATCCCGAACCGCCAGTCGCTGCACCCACGGTCCATCGTGCGCTTTATCGTCATGCGGATAAAACGCTTAACACGCTAATTAGCTTAGGGGTCAATGCGGCGATGGTCTAATGATTTTAGCAAAGAGGGTCTTGGCGGCTGCGCCGCAACCAAAAACCGCGCTGGGCGAACCCGCGCGGTTTGGCAGAAAACGAGATAGAGCGTCGCGGTTAGTGGTCCAGCTTGACCAGCATTTTACCGGTATTGGCGCCTTCAAATAACGCCAGGAAGGCGTCAGGCGTACTTTCGAGTCCTTGCTTGACGGTCTCCTTGTAGGCGAGCTTGCCGGCGACTACCTGGGGAGCCACTTCGTTGAGGAAATACTGATAGTGCTGCCAATGGTCGGTGACGATAAAGCCCTGCATCATGGCCTTGCGCACCACGAGTTGCGACAGGTTGCTGGGGCCGGGCACCGGGGTTTTGGCGTTGTAGCTACCGATCATGCCACATACCGCGATTCTCGCCCCTTCATTAAGCTGGCTGAGGGCGGCTTCAAGGCAAATGCCGCCCACGTTTTCAAACACCACGTCAATGCCTTTGGGGCTGGCAAGCTGAATCGCATCGCTCAGTTCCTGGGCGTTGCGATTGCGGTAGCTCACCGGCTCGACTCCCAGGGACTCAAGCCAGGCCAGCTTGTTGGCCGCGCCGGCTATGCCGACGACGTGGCAGCCTTTGGCCTTGGCCAGTTGAACCGCCAGCGACCCCACTGCACCGCTGGCCGCGCTGACCAGTACCTGATCGCCGGGTTGGCAGTTGGCAATCAGGTTGAGGCCGGTCCAGGCGGTCATGCCGGGCATTCCCAGCACGCCAAGATAGGCCTGCTCGTCGACGCCGAAGTCGGGCAACGCCTGGACGCCTTCGGCGGAGATTTGCGCGATGTCGCGCCAGCCGCCCATATGGCCCACCAGGTCGCCTTCCTTGAAGCGCTTGTCTTCGGAGGCAATGATTTCGCCTACCGCACCGCCTTCCATGGGCTTGCCCAGCTCAAAAGGCGCCACGTAGGTATGCACTCCCGTCATTCGCCCGCGCATGTACGGGTCGACCGAGAGCCAGTGGTTGCGAATGCGTACTTCGCCAGGGGCGAGGTCGGGCAGGGTTTGGGTTTCCATCTCAAAAAGCTCGCGCTCGGGGCGTCCTTCCGGATAGCGGCTCAAAGTGAAAAAGCGTGATTGCATGGGGCCTCCTGCGTATGCGTTGGTAATACGGTCCGTGCTTTGTAAAGACCGTTAGCGTGCTTGATAGTTCGCCGTCAACGCAAGGGGAAATGCCGAGGAGGTGAAACGCACAACGGGCGCCAGGGCGCCCGTTGTGGATAGGTAGGATGATGCTGACTGATATGCGTCGAGCGCCTGGGCCGTTACTGGTCGAGCAGCGTGACCATGACCGGGGCAACCCCGCTGCTGATAATGCCCAGCTCACGCGCGGCGCTTTTCGACAGATCAATGATACGGCCTTCCACGTAGGGGCCGCGGTCGTTGATCAGTACTTCTACCTCTTGCCCGGTGTCCGGGCGAGACACCCGCACCTTGCTGCCAAAGGGCAGGCTTGGGTGCGCGGCGGTAAGCGCTTTCTGGTCAAAGGCTTCACCACTGGCAGTGGTCGCGCCCTGGAAGCGGTCGCTGTAGAAGGACGCAACGCCTCGCTGTGTATCTGTTTGTGTACCGTGTGCCAGAGCGCTATTCACTGCCATGGTGAATACGGCTATGGCAAAGCAAAAACTCAATAACCTGTGTTTGATAGCTCCCATAGGAGTACCCCAGTGTGTCGTGTCGCGGGTTTCGCATTCATCGATGAGGTGCCAATTTGGCTATTGGATAGTAGCGTTGTCCGACGTGCTGAGCAAGCTTTTAGACGTTCGGTGCAGTTGGCTTCATATTGGCCAACGTTAACCCGTATGTTCTGCGCCTTTGAATTCAGTGGCTTATTCAGGGCGACGCTGGCATCTTGCTTATAGAAAAACGCAACGCCCGGCCAGACGATCCCCCCATCAAGACGCAGAAGGGCTTATAATGCCTGGCTCAATCTGTTCTTTTTTGCCACAGGATCAAGGATGTACTCATGGCTAAATCGTCTCCCTTAAGTTACCTGCTCGTTGCCGTTGGCGGTGGCGTTATCGGCTTTTTAGCGGCGCAGGCGATAACGCCCAGCGTACCGCCCGATTCAGCGCCTGCCTCGCAAACCGACGATGATGACGGTCAATCGGAGCGCCTCGCGGACCTTGAGCGTGTCACTCTTGGCGAGCGTCTGCGGGGTGAAGTCACCTCGGGAAGCGAGCTTAACGGCAATGACGGTAGCCGCTTCGAGCGCTATGTCATGGCGCTTGAGGAAGACGAACTGGTCGAGGTAACGCTGGATGGCGCGCTACAGGGCACCGTGTCCCTCTATGATGATCAGCGTCAGTTGGTGAGCAGCGGCGAGGCCATGCGCCAACGCATCGAGCAGAGCGGCGACTACATGCTGGTAGTAAGCGGAGCAGATGCGCAAAGCTACGGGCCTTTCTCTCTGGAGAGCCGTCGCGTCGAGCTCAGCGATAGCGAGACCCTCACGCTGGAGTCGCCGCTGGATAGCTGGCTGCAACAGGACGAGCGCGAATACAGTTTCACCATTGACGAAGCCGGCATGTACGAAATCGACATGCGTTCCGATGAGTTCGATACCTTTCTGGAACTGGAAGGACCGAATGACTACTACCGCGAAGACGATGACAGCGCCGGCAATCTGAATGCGCGCATCGCCGATTTTCTGGCGCCTGGCGAGTATCAACTGACGGCACGTTCCGCATACGGCGATGGCGAGGGGGTGTTTACCCTGGCGCTTGCGCCTCGCGAGTTGCCAAGCGATACCGAACTGCGTAACTCTGGTGAGCTGACGCCCGATGAGCCCATTAATGGCTGGTACAGCGGAGAGGCACTGACCTACGAGCTCAATCTCGACGAAACGTCAGACGTGACCCTTGAAATGCGCTCCAGCGATTTTGATACCTTCCTGGAAGTCGAGGGGAACGGGGTGACGTTGAGCGATGACGATGGAGCTGGCGGCACGGATTCGCGTCTCAGCGAGCAATTGCTGCCCGGCACTTATACGGTCACTGCCCGGGGCTATAACCTGTCGGCCAGTGGTCTGTTCGAGCTGACCACTCGCACCGAACCAAGCGAGGGAGAACCCGAGCTTTAAGCTGGATGGCCGCCTGGTTAGCCAGGCGGCCGACGCCTTCCACGCTATCGGCTGGCCTTGAGACAGCCTACTACCACCAGCAGGGCCGCCATCGGTAACCGCCAGTCCAGGGTGCTCATGCCGGCCAGTACAAGCAGCAGCGCCGCCAGTATCGGCACGCCGTAGGCCAGGCTGCCCACCAAGCTGGTATGTCCCCAGCGCAGTGCCTTGTCCCAGGCCACCATGGCGATGCCGTAAGGGCCGAGGCCCAGGGCCATGCCAGTCAGGACCGCTTCGCTGCTGGGTAACGCCAGTTGGCCTTCCAGTATGGCGCTGGCCGCTGCCGCCATCACGCAGGCCATCAGCAGCAAGCGGGGTAGCAAGGGCGTCAGCGGTACCGGCGCCACCTGGCTGAGCCAGGAATAAAGCGCCCAGCAGCAGGCCGCTAAAAGTGCCAGCGCATAACCGGTGAGCGCGGTATCCGTGCCACCGCCGGACGCTTGAGGAATCAGCAGCACGGCGGCGCCGGCAAATGCAATCAATGCGCCCACCAGGCCGCCCATGCGCAAACGGCCGAAGCGGCTCCACTGGCTGAGCAGCACGAACAGCACCGGCCAGGTATAGGTAATCAAGGCGGCTTCGGCGGCAGGCGCAAGCCGCATGCCGATAAAGTAGGTGCTGACGGCACCGATAATCAGCAGCGGAATCCCCAGCCAGATACTCAACTGCCAAACGCGGCCGCAGGTCGCGACGTTAACCCGCCGACTCAACGGAAGCGTAGCCAGCGCCCCCGCCAACAGTGTCAAGGCGGTGAGCTGAAGCGGTGGCGTGGCGCGGGCATAATCGGCCAGCAGCGGGGCGACGCTCCAAAGCATCACGGCCACTAACGCCGCGCCAACACTGTAGCTTCGTGGAAACACAACGAGTGGATTGACGTGATGCATAGAGGATCTCCTGACTTTGCCTTGAAGTGACATGCCTTGAAGTGACTTGCCTTGAAGTGACCTGCACAGCATACTCATCCACAACACATCACAATATCGATGTTTATTGATCGTTCTTATCAAGGAATATGATGTATGCGAGCGCCCACGCTGGACCTGACGCTTTTGCGCACCTTAGTGACGATTGCCGATACCGGCAGCGTGACGGCGGCTGCCAAGCGTCTGGCCTATACCCAGTCGACGGTGAGCATGCAGCTACAGCGTCTGGAAGCGCAGCTGGCATTGACGCTTCACGAACGCGAAGGGCGGCGGCTGCGTTTCACCCCCGATGGTGAACGTCTGCTGAATCACGCGCGGCGTCTGTTGATGCTCAACGATGAAGCTTGGAGCGACATGCAGGCGCATCAGGTCAGCGGTGAACTGACGCTGGGTATCCCGGAGGATTACGCGTCGCTATTGCCATCGGTGTTTGCGTACTTTCATCAGCTTTACCCCGGCGTGGGATTGCAGGTTCGCTGCGGCACCAGCGGCGATCTGGTAGAGCGCGTCAAACGCGCCGAGCTGGACCTGGCGCTGGTGACCCGGCAGCGCAACTCGCCGGGCGGCGAGGTGATTCGCCGCGAGCCGCTGATCTGGGCGGTGGGCGTCAACCAGCAGCCGTCGCTAACCGACCCGCTGCCGCTGGCGCTGTATTCCCCGGGCGCGGATGTCTTCCGCGAGATCGCCGAACAGGCATTACGCAATGCCGGCCGCGACTGGCGCGTGGCCTATACCAGTCAATCGATGGCCGGCCTGGCACCTATTGTCACGGCGGGGCTGGCGGTGGTCGTGGTCACGCGGAGCATGCTGACGCCGCTGTTAAGGCCCCTCGACGAGGCCAGTGGTTTGCCGTCGTTGCCAATGATCGAACTGGCCCTGCACCGCGCGCCGCACCGCCCGTCGGAACCCGCGCGCCGCCTGGGCGAGTTGATTCGCGAGCAGTTGGCAGCACCGGTCGATGCCTGGGCACCCTAGCGCCAAGCGTTGACGATGACGGACGGCTTTATCGGCGAAGCCGGCTGGAAATGGCTAAACTAAGCTCACATAAGCGATTTTTGAGCGGGCGAAAGGAGCAGGGCATGCATGAGTTGGACCACTATATTTACCCGCACCGGGTACTTCACTGGCTGGTGGCGGGGGCTGCGCTGCTGTCACTGGCGAGCGGTTTGACGCTGGGTTTTCTGGGCTTTGAGCGAACGGTTTCGCTGATCGGAACAGGGCTCACCAATCTGCTCTATACCAGCCACAAGACCCTGGGAGTGACGATACTGTTGCTGATGACGCTGCGTATCATCACCCGGGTGGCGTTTGTCGTGCCCGACCATGATCCGCCCCTCAACGCCTTCGAGCGCATCGTCAGTACCAGCGTGCATCATCTGCTCTATGCGGCGCTGGTGGTAATGCCGCTGCTTGGCTGGGCAGCAACGGCCAGCGGTGGCTTCCCCGTGGAGTTCTTCAAGTGGCATTTGCCTGGCTTCATCGGTGAGCACCCGGCGCTGTCAGAGCGACTCTTCATCTGGCACGGCTGGCTTGGCTGGGCAATTGTCGTACTGATCACGCTGCATGTGCTTGGGGCGCTTTATCACTGGCGCATCAAGCGTGATCACGTGATGACGCGAATGAGTCTGTTCGATTAGGCCCTAGGATGGCGCCGAGCCGTAGCGCACATCGCTGTCGGCTTGGCGCGCTTTCACGTCGTACATCTGACCGTCGGCTTCGCGCATCAAACACTCGAGGTTTTTGCCGTCAGCGTGGCTGACGCTCATCCCGATACTGACTTCGACGCTGACCAGCTCGCCGCAGGGCAACTTGATGGGCGCGCGTATCGCTGAATTCAGGCGGTGGCGAATGTCATTGAGCGTGTTGCGATCGTCAATACCCTCGATCAGCAGAATGAACTCATCGCCGCCAAAGCGGGCGGCGTGATCGTGGGCGCGCGCCAGGTGGTCGATACGCCTGGCAACCTGTTGGAGCACAAAGTCACCTGCCTCGTGCCCAAACTGGTCATTGATCGGTTTAAAGCGGTCCAGATCCAGCATGAAAAGCGCCACCGGCTGGCCGGTCTGCTGACTGCGCCGGAGGGCTTTCTTGGCGCAATCGGTCAAGCCGTTGCGGTTCAATAGCCCCGTCAATACATCGCGACTGGCCAGTTGCTCGAGCGCCCTGGTTCGGTCGGCCACTTTCTGTTCCAGCACGGCTTCCTGGCGTTTGAGCGTCATCAACATTTCCGCCTGAGCGCGCTCCTTTTGCCGTTTGAGCTTATTGAAGCGGGCGGCCAGGGCAAACGACAGCAACAGCATTTCCAGCGCCGAGCCAATCTGTATGCCGTGCAGGGTAATGAAATTGGCGGGCAAGACGCCCAGATTGCGCAACGCAAAGACGCAGGCGCCGACCAGAAAAAGCGACCATGCCAGCACGAACAGCCGGGCGCTGGGTACGCGTCGTGACACGCAGTATGCCCCGCAGACCAGCATCAGCAGCGCCGCCATGAAGCCGGTGACGTCCATCAGCCTAAGGGCGGGTTGAATGGGCAGTATCAGCGTCGCGAGGAGGGCCGTGGCGCAGTAAGTGCGAAAAAAACTCAGCGCGCGATGCCAGCGGGGCGTGAACTGGCGCGTGTTGAGAAAGCTCTGGGCGAACAGGGTGCCCATGGTGGAGGCAAAGGTGAACCCGATAGCGACCAGCCGCGCGGTGTTGTCGCCGAGGATGCTCCAGAACATCAGCGTACCGATCCCATTGAACGTCAGGATGGCAACGGTAAAGCCGAGCGCAAACAGCGAGTAATACAGGAATACGCGTTCTTTGAGGCCGAAAAACAGCATGAAGTTGTAAAGGCCAAGCGCGAGGAGCATGCCGAAATAGGTCGCCAGCCAGAAGTTATGGCGATCGTTCTGCGTGTAGAAGGCCTGGTCTGAAAGCAGATTGGCGTTGAGCATTTTGCTGCCCGCCGCGTCAATGCGCGCATACAGCGTGACCGTTTCACCGGGCGCGAGCGTCAGCGGGAACACCGGTTGGCGATGGGCAAGTTCGCGTTGGGATTTCGGCACGGCGCTGCCGCTGGTCATTTGTTCGCTGAAATGCTCGCGCAATACATGCAGCGTGACGCGATCCAGGAAAGGGTATTCAAATTCGACAATCCAGTCTCTGGAATGCTGGGTAGGGTTTTCAATCTGGGTACGCAGCCATACCTCGTTGGGCGTGTAGCCAAAGTTCAGGTCACTTTTGTCATGAGCCTGGGTAAACGCAGGGGCGCGTGTCAGAAGCTCTTCAAGCGTCAGCGGTTCGTCGCTGTGCAGAAACTGGGTATGGGGGGTAAGCGAGTAGCGCGATTTTTCCGGCGAAATCGAAAGCGATGCGGTCGCTTCCTGCAAGCACAGCAGGCATCCCACCAGCAACAGTAGGATGCGAGCGTATAGGTTGTTAGATAAGCAAGAAGCCTGCATAGAGGTCGCTTTGGTTATGTTTTTCTCTCCCCCCCGTGGCCCCTTCCCTAAAGGCCATTACCGCTGTCGGGACTTGTCATCCTGGCTATCGCACGCGCTTCGCCCGCGTGTGATGAATGTAAAGGCTACTTAGTTAACTCTGGCATTTACGTCGTTCTGATGACACGTAATAGGTCAACGGTAATTCAGCTATTCCCGACTACCCGGCTTGTGCAAGTGATGATAAGTGAAAGTGTAGGAGGGTTTCGGCGGTGGCATTGGAAAAATGCATGATCTAAATCAAGGCGACCTGTGCCAGCCGCTCGGTCAATCGCTCGACCAGATTGCCGCTATGCCGCCAGTAATGCCAATAGAGCGGAACACTCAGGGTCTGCCCGGGCGCAATGCTGACCAGTTGGCCGCTTTGCATCAGCGCATGGGTCTGTAACTGCGGCATCATGCCGTAGCCGATGCCCGCCGCTGCCAGGCGAATAAAGCCCTCCGATGAGGGGCATAAGTGATAGGGGAAGCGGCCATGATAGCCACACTGGGCAAGAAACTGGTGCTGCAGCTGGTCGTGTGGGCCATAGACAATGGCGGGTGCTTGAAGGAAAGCGTCTGCGCTGGGGCCATGGGGAAAGTGGCGCGCCACGTAGTCGGGCGAAGCAAGCGGGTGGTAATGCATGTCGCCCAATGCCAGGCAACGCGCGCCGGCGATAGGATGAGGCGTCGCGCACAGGCATGCTGCGACATCGCCATCGCGGAGGCGCTTGAGACCGACGTCCTGATCTTCGATCACCAGGTCAAGCAACAGCCCTTCGGCCTGGCAGATATCGGCGATGGCATCGGCCCACCAGGTCACGACGCTATCGGCATTGATCGCAATCCGCAGGCGGGGTGCCGAGTCGTCCAGGGTGGGAAGCGAGCCGCGCAAGTCGCGTTCAAGGAGTTGAACCTGCTGGTAGTGCGTCAACAGCCGCTGCCCCGCCGGCGTGGGCGCCAAATGAGGATGGCGGATCAGCACGGGCTGCCCAAGACGGACTTCGAGGGCTTTGACCCGTTGCGAAACGGCCGACTGCGACAGTCCCAGCACGTCGCCGGCGCGTTCGAACCCCCCGCATTCCACCACGGTTGCCAGCGCTTTGAGTAATTTGTAATCCAGCATGACGGTGTTCCCAAGGCATGAAGCCGTGACGTTAAGCAAAAAGGCAAGATTAGACAAATAGGCGGCCGTGATCAGGCTATAAATAAGATTGAATATCAAAAAGCAATGAATTACATTCCAGTCAAAGGTACGGCAGACCTCTTTGCATAAGTACCTTTTGCGGACCTTCTGTCACGTTATCGCCTAAAGGACACTGCCATGCCCGCCATTACGCTTCGTCGCCCTCTGGTCGGCATCGTTGCGCTTAGCGCCCTGATGCCTTTCGCCGTGAATGCCAGCGACTCGATCAACGCCGAGGCTGTCGTGCACCACTACGCCGATCTGGCCCATGCCAATTACGCCGATGCGCTCAACGCCGCCGAGGTGTTGAACGAGCGTATCGACGAATTGCTCGCCAACCCCAGTGCCGACACGCTGCAAGCCGCCAGGCAAGCCTGGCTGCAGGCGCGGGTGCCTTATCAGCAGAGCGAAGTATTCCGCTTTGGCAATGCCGTGGTCGACGACTGGGAAGGCCAGCTAAACGCCTGGCCCCTGGATGAGGGCATGATCGATTATGTGGAAGGCGACGACTACCAGCATGAGCTGGGTAACGAAGGCGCCACCGCCAATATCATCGCCAACGAGCAAATCACAGTTGGGGGTGAGAGCCTGGACGTCAGCGAGATCACCCCAGAACTCCTCGCCGACCTGAATGAAATCGGCGGCTCGGAAGCTAACGTCGCCAGCGGTTATCACGCCATCGAGTTTCTGCTCTGGGGGCAGGATCTAAACGGCTTCGAGGCGGGCAGCGGCGAGCGACCGGCAAGTGATTTTCAGACCGGCGACGACTGCACCCATGGCCACTGCGACCGTCGTCGCACTTACCTGGACGCGGTATCCGATCTGTTAGTCGACGACCTTGAGTGGATGGTGGCCCAGTGGGCGCCGGAAACCGAGGGTAACTATCGTCAGGAACTGCTGGCGGAGAGCGATCAGGAAGGCCTGCGTCGCATGCTGTTCGGCATGGGCTCGTTGTCGCTTGGCGAGCTGGCAGGCGAGCGCTTGAAGGTGGCGCTGGAAGCCAATTCGTTCGAGGATGAGCACGACTGCTTCAGCGACAACACTCACAATTCCCACTACTACAACGGTCAGGGTATTCAGAATATATTCACCGGCACCTACCAGCGCCTTGACGGCAGCGTGGTCGAGGGGCCTTCGCTGCAAGACCTATTGGCTCAGGACGATAGCGAGCTTGCCGATACCCTTGCTCAGCAGCTTGACGCCACGATGGCGCGCCTCGATGCGATCAAGCAGGCGGCCGAGGCGGAAAGCTCGCCAATGGCCTTCGATATGATGATTGCCCCTGGTAACGAGCAGGGCAGCGAATTGATCAACGACGCGATACTCACCCTGGTGGTACAAACGGGATCCATCGAGCAGGCCGCGGGCGAGCTGGGTGTGACGTCGCTGCAACCGGATGACGCAGGCCATCAATTTTAACGCAACCTATTGATGCCCACGAGCCGCCGGTTGCCTCGTCACCGTGCGGCTTTTGTGCTTCGTGTCACGTGCCATCCGTCTCAAGGTATCACCATGTACCGCTTATTCCGTGTCTCGTTAAGCCGGTGTTCGCTAAACGGTCTTCTGTTGGCTCTGATGGCAATGCCTGCGCAGGCTGCCGAGTCACCAGCCCAGAATTACCCCATCCAAACGACGCCCATGAGCGGCGGCGATGGGTCGGTGGAGCAGTTCGACCATAACGCCTATTCGCTGCCGCTGGGTAATATGTCGATGACCAAGCGGCTGGATTTCAGCGTCGGCAACAGCTTCTTCCGTAACCCTTGGGTGGCGGCCCCCGCCAGCACTGAGGCGCGCGATGGTCTGGGGCCGCTGCTCAATACCAATAGCTGCCAGGGCTGTCACATAAAAGATGGTCGGGGACACCCACCGACAGGTGACGAGAGTCCCATTGCGCTTTTTCTGCGCCTTTCGCTGCCTGCTCAGCAAGCAGAGCCCAAGGTTCTGGAGCAGCGCGGCGCGCTCCCCGTGCCCAACTACGGCCTACAGCTACAAACGGCGGCCATCGGCGGAGCCGAACCGGAGGCCAGGATGCTGATCGAGTATCGTCCTCGGGAGGTGACGTTTGCCGATAGCACGGGCGTTACCCTACAGGAGCCGCTTTACTCGATTGCCGAGCCCGCCTACGGCGAGCTGCCTGAGGATCTGCAGATCTCGCCCCGGCTGGCGCCGCCGATGATTGGTCTGGGGCTGCTGGCGGCGATTCCCGAAGCCGATCTGCTGGCCGCCGCCGACCCTGACGACGCCGATGGCGACCGTATTTCCGGGCGTGCCAATCAGGTCTGGGATCTGCGTACGGGCAGCACCGTTATGGGGCGCTTCGGCTGGAAAGCCGGCGAGCCCAGCATCGAACAGCAGGGCATGCACGCCTTTGCTGGCGATATGGGGCTGACGTCCAGCCTGGTGCCGCAAACCGACTGCATGGCGAGCCAGGGCTGCGATGACTTTCCCGATGGCGGAACACCGGAGGTCAGCGACGATGTGGCCGACTTCGTGACTTTCTACGCCTCCAGCCTGGCGGTGCCGATGCGCCGTAACATGGACGACCCGGCGGTTAAGCAGGGTGCCGAACGGTTCAATACCCTGGGATGCGCCAGCTGCCACACGCCGCGCCATCGCACCGCTTCGGATGCCGAACGCCCGGCGCTAGCGGATCAGATCATATGGCCTTATAGCGACCTGTTGTTGCACGATATGGGCGACGCTCTGGCGGATCATCGCAGTGAGTTCCAGGCCGACGGCCGCGAATGGCGAACCCCGCCGCTGTGGGGTATCGGCCTTGCACAGACGGTTAACCCCCGGGCGGGCTTTCTCCACGACGGCCGCGCCCGTACCCTGGAAGAGGCGATTCTCTGGCACGGCGGAGAGGCGGAAGCGGCCGCACAGGGCTATCGTGACTTGCCTGAGGATCAGCGTGCTGAGCTCATTCGTTTTCTTGAATCCCTGTAAGGGTCGTTGAAAGGTTGAAAGGTTTGATTGCCAAGGAGTTTAGATGATGGCTGCGTTTCGACGGTTGGGGGTGCTGGCCTGTACGCTATTGGCCGCGCCGTTCTCTTTTGCTTCGGACGCTCCCACGCCGCGGGATATGTGGCACGGCGCGGTGGAGCTGCAGTACGCCGAGCTGAGTGCCGCCTCCGAGCGCCTGGAGACTAGCGCCGCGCGCTTTTGCCAAGCCCCCGATGAGTCGCACAGGCAGCGGCTGGAAAACGACTGGCTGAGTGCCTATCAAGCCTGGCAGGCAGTGCGCTTTATCCAGTTCGGCCCGGTGGAGCAGAACAGCCGGGGCTGGCAGCTGCAGTTCTGGCCGGATCGTAAAAACCTGGTGGGCCGCAAAGTGGGCGGATGGCTGCAAGCAGCTGACGCGCCGAATGCCCAGGATATCGCCGCTGACAGCGTAGCGATCCAAGGCTTCCCCGCCCTTGAGTACTTGCTCTATGACGATGCCATGGGCGAGCAGGCCCTTAGCGATCCTGCCGCCTGCGACTTGATGCAGGCCATCACGACGCATCTCGCGGATACCACAAACGCGCTGCATCGCGACTGGCAGGCCTTTGGTGAGCACTATATTGAAACTTCTGACTACACCGAAACTACCCTGGCCAGCGCCATCCAGACCCTTGAGCAGCTCGAAGACAAACGCCTCGGTGAGCCCATGGGCCTCAAAGGCGCTTCTGCCAACGGCTACCTGGCCGAAGCGTGGCGCAGTGAACAATCGGTTCGTTTGGTAGCGAGTAGCCTGGAGGGTCTGCGTACCGGCTTCTTGCCGGGCCTCACCGCGCTGCTGCGCGAGGCCGATGCGCTGCCCCTCGCCGAGGCGTTCCGTGACCAGCTCGACAAGACGCTCGCCCAGGCCCGCGAGCTGCCGCCGGGCTTGGTGCCCTCCCTTGAAGACGATGAGGCATTTCGCGGCCTGCAGTCGCTCTACCTCGACATCAGCCAGCTACGCCACCTGCTGGGTAACGAGATAGCCGCTGAACTGGGGCTGGTGCGCGGCTTCAATTCCAGCGACGGGGATTGAGCCATGCACCGACGCCAGGTACTCAAGGTAGGATTGGGCAGCATGGCCATGACGCTGACGCCGCTGAGCTGGGCGCTGCCCGGCCGTGAAGAGCTGGATTGGCTGTATAGCGCGGTGGATGATCTCAGCGGCGGGCATTTTATCGCCGGTGTGGCGCTGGATGGGCAGGCCCGCTTTATGATCGAAGTGCCCAAGCGCTGCCACGGCGGTTGCTTGCGGCCGGATTCCCGCCAGGCGGTGCTGTTTGCCCGCCGCCCCGGCACGCGGATGCATGTGATCGATGGTGACAGCCGCCAACTCGCCCACACCATTGCGGCAGAGGAGGGCTACCATTTCTACGGCCACGGCGTGTTTGATCTGAGCGGGCGCTACCTGTATGTCACCGCCAACCGCCTGGAGGACAGCGCCGGGCTGGTGCGGGTTTACGACGCTGCCAACGACTACGCCCATGTGCGCGATATGCCACTGGACGGCATCGGCCCTCACGAGCTGCGGCTGATGCCGGACGGCGACACCCTGGTGATTGGCTTGGGCGGCATTCAGACCCACCCTGACTATGGCCGGGTAAAACTCAATCTGGACACCATGGCCCCGGCGCTGCTGCTGATGGATCGCCACAGCGGCGAAATTCTAGCCCGCCATGAACCCTCGCACCACCAGCTCAGCTGCCGTCATCTCGACGTGGCGGAAGACGGCACGGTGATTGCCGGGTACCAGTTCGAAGGCCCCGAGTGGGAGACCCATCCGCTGATTTGCCGCCTGGATGCCGCCGGGCGCTTCTCCGAGCTGGCGCTGCCTGAGGATATCACCGCCAGCCTGCACCATTACACCGCCAGCGTCGCGTTCAGCCGTGTTTCGGCAAACGTTCTGGTAACCGCACCCCGCGGCAACCAAGTACTGCTGCTGGATGCCGCCAAAGGCAAGCTTGTTGCCAACCTGGAACTGCCCGACGCCGCCGGTGCCCGCTGCGACGGCAACGGCGGCTTTCTGGTCTCCTCCGGCCAGGGCGGGCTCTACCGGGTAACGCCTGACTCGGAAGCGCCCGAGCTGCTTGCCAGCCTGGAACTCCGCTGGGATAACCACCTGACATAGCGCTTCGTGACAGTTATTTGAGAGAGCTCTAAGGTATAGCGTTTCGGTTCAGGCTATCTTGCTGTCAAGCTACTGATTGCCAGTCAATATGAATGACGCCTTTTGGCAAGAGACGCGGCTGCTAGCCTTCAGCCCTGTTTAGTCGGCTGAGAATCAGTAGGGCTATGCCGTCGACGACACTCTGGCGGCTTTGAGCAGCACCACCCCAAAAAGCAGCATATCACTGCGCCACGGCGATATTGTGCTCCCCGTTCGGGTGCTTCATGACCTGCATGGGGAGCCCGTAAATCGCTTCCAGGGTGCTATCGCACATCATGTCATTGGGGGAGCCGCAGGCCAGCAGGTGGCCGCTGTGCAACGCCATCAGCTCATCGCAATAGCGCGAGGCCATGTTGACATCGTGCAGCACGATAATCACCCCGAGGTTTAGCTCATCGCACAGCTTGCGAATCAGCGCCAACACTTCGATCTGGTGGGCGATATCCAGCGCCGCGAGCGGTTCATCCAGCAGCAGAAAACGGCTGCCTTGCGCCAGTAGCATGGCCAGCCAGACCCGCTGGCGCTCGCCGCCGGAAAGCGTATCGACCAGGCGGTCGGCGAAGTCTTCTGTGTGGGTGAGGGCAATGGCGCGGTCAATGGCGTCTTTGTCTTTGTGGGTGTGGCGCCCGAGTAAGCCGTGCCATGGATAGCGGCCAAAGGAAACCAGTTCACGCCCGGTCAGGCTTTCAGCACTGGGCAGGTGTTGAGGCAGGTAGGCGACTTGGCGAGCGAACTCGCGGTTGCCCCAGTCGCTCAACGGGCGCTGGTCAAAGTAGATTTCTCCCTGGCTGGTGGGCTGCTGCTGGGCCATGAGTTTTATCAAGGTCGACTTGCCCGAGCCATTGTGGCCAATCAGGCCGTATACCTTGCCTTCATGGAAGTTATGCTCAATAGGCTGAAGCAGCGGCTTGCCATTGATTTCAAAGGTGGCGCCTTTGACCTCGAACATGAATGACTCCTGGCGATTGGTTAAATGACAATGGTTCCATTCTAGTGCTAATAGTTCTCATTTTTAAACAAAAAATGAAAAGAACGATCACGGCTAGGTCTTGCTCGGGATGGCGGCCAGGTCGAGAGGCTGAGGAGATAGGGCAGCTAGAAACGCATGTAAGCGGTTATCAGCAGGCGCGTAAACATGCCAGCAACTGATGATGGTGATCCGGGTGTGTCGCTATCACGCTATTCCATTCTTCAGGGTTCGGCTCGCCATTGAGATTGGTTACGGTGCAGCCTGCTCCTCGGGCAATCAAATGCCCGCGGCGATATCCCACAACTCGAGCTTGGCGCCCTGGGACCAAAAGGCAACAAGAACGGCCCAGACTGATGTAGGCGATCTCCAGCGCCGCCGAGCCTGGACTGCTGATGCCCAGCCACTTGGGGTATCGGCAGCAGCGCATAAAAGGTGATATGTACAAGGCGCGCCAAGCGACCACCCAGCCCAGGCGGATGGGGCGCACGCTGCTTGTGGTTAACCCATGCCCAGCCAAGACGCGCCAGGGTTACGATCAGAATCAGAAAACCTAACGAGCTATGAGGCCCAATGTCCGCCTGGCCAGCAACACGGTAAATTGAAGCGTGACCCGCGAGTGCGGCGCACGGCTTATGCGTCCGAAGAGGCGGGGGCTGTCTCGCCAACCAATAGGTGTTTGAGCTGGAATGCTTAGGTGATCACTGTTGAGCGCTGTGCAGTTTGCTGCGCCTTTAGCCATTGGCCTTTTCCTTGCGCCAGTAGCCCATGCTGGTGACGTATTGCTTGGGTAGCCCACACTCGTTGACCAAATAGCGGCGCAGCTTCATGGCGACCTTGGTTTCAGCGGCGATCCAGGCGTAGAAGGGCGCGCTGTCGTCCAGAGTGGCAGGTTCCCAGAGTGGAGCACTTTCATCCTCGTTTTGTTCATCCTCACTACCCTTGGTCGCGCTCGACGGGTTACCCCCCAACGCAACAATTTCCTTCTGCAAATCAATATCACGCAGTGCTCTCATCAACAGCTCCCCGTGCTGGCAGCTGGACTCAGCATCGCGGGCTAGCCAGCGCAGCTTGGCGGCTTGGGGCAGCGGCTGAACGTCGTCAGTGCGGGGTACTTCGAACAGTGCTTCGACCCTGGGTTTGAGCGGCAGGTCATCGAGAGTTTCCAGAATGCCAGCCGCCGCGGGGAGGGCGGTTTCGTCGGCGATAATCAGGATCCGGCGTACGCCCTTGGGCGGCTTCCACTCGTAGCCTAGCTTTGGGCCTTCCACGTTAGCGTCGGGGGCTGTCATGGCCAGGCGGTCGCCGGGGCGGGCGCGCATTGCCCAGCGCGAGGCGGGGCCATTGTCGCCATGTAGCACGAACTCTACATCCACTTCGGCTTTTTCCGGGCGCAGGGCGCGGATGGTGTAAGTGCGGGCAGAGGGCCGCTGGGCATCCGGTAGAGCGCGATAGGCGCCGTACCAGTCGTGCTCTTCCAGCTTGGCGATCTCGAACAGTGGATCAAGGCTGCCACCGCCTTCGGGGAAGAATAGCTTGACGCGCTGATCCGGGGCGTAGGTCGCCATATGGCCAACGTCTGGGCCGGTAAAGGTAAACCTGACGAGCGAGGCGCTGACCTGGGTACGTCTCGCAAGGGTGATGTCAAAAAGCTGATAGCTCGGCTTGGCTGCCATGGTGCGGGTCTCCTTTATATCAGGAGTCAATTGTAGTGCTAATTATTATCATTTAGAATCGCTATCTATAATTCAGCTATTAACCTCCAGAACATAGTAAGGCTAAGACAATGATTCTGCTGCCTATCACGTCCCACTTGGCGAACGGCACGGCCTCCACAAAAGGCGCCCCAAAATGTTAGGTGCCGCGCAAGTTGCCCAGCGAGTGGGAGGCATGTCGCCCGCAAAAGCCTGCCTATTGCTTAGCCTGCCGATGGTGGTGCTGTTTTGGCTGGGCCTGCAGGGCCAAGGCGGTGTTGCGCTGGGCCTGCAGGCATTGGTGGCCCCCTCTTTTGAGAACGTGGATGAGCTGTTGCTGCATTACGCTTGGTGGCCGCGCCTGTCGGTGGCGTTACTCGCCGGTGCCGGCCTGGGGCTTGCCGGGGTGTTGATGCAGCAGGTACTGCGCAACCCGTTGGCGTCGCCCACCACGCTTGGGGTGGCGTCGGGCGCGAACCTGGCGCTGATGGCGGCCACGCTGCTGGCACCGGGCTTATTGGTGGCTGGTCGTGAATGGATCGCCCTGTTGGGGGGCGCAATGGCGGTAGGGTTGGTGTTCCTGCTCTCCTGGCGTCGTGGATTGGCACCCATGGTGGTGGTGCTGGCCGGGCTCGTGGTCAATCTGTACTTAGGTGCGCTCGCCACGGCGCTTTTGCTGTTCAACCACGAGGCGCTCTCGGGGTTGCTGATCTGGGGGGCAGGTTCGCTGGCACAAAACGGCTGGGACGGTGCTGCAGTGCTCTGGCCTCGGATGGCAGTTAGCTGCGTGGCGGCGTGGTTTCTGCTGCGCCCTCTGTCAGTGCTGGAGCTGGACGACGCCAGCGCCAAGAGTCTTGGCGTGTCGCTGACCTATCTGCGCTTTGCGGGCATGGGGCTGGCGGTGTTCATTACCGGCAGCATCGTCAGCGTGGTGGGCATTATCGGCTTTATCGGCCTGGCGGCCCCTAACATTGTGCGCATGGCAGGTGCGCGGCGCTTGGGGGCGCGCCTGTTATGGTCGACGCTCTTGGGCGCGGTGTTACTGGCCACCACGGATCTGCTGCTACAGCAGTTTTCTGGCATGGCGGCGGCCTTTATTCCTACCGGGGCGATTACCGGTGCCCTGGGGGCGCCGCTTCTGATGTGGCTGATTCCCCGCTTGAAACTCCAGGGTGACAAGCCGCCGCAGGGGGCAGGTGTTTTTGCCCATCGTCATCCTGCACCTTCGCGCTTGGCCACCGGTTTAATCCTCGCGTTACTAGGCGCCACGCTGCTTGGCTTATTGTTTGGCCAGGGCGTTGATGGCTGGTATTGGCTGCCGCCCAACGATTGGAGTGTGATGCAGTGGCGCCTGCCCCGCGTAATGGCGGCGGCGGCCAGCGGATTGATGCTGGCGGTGGCAGGTACGATTCTTCAGCGCCTGTCGGCCAACCCCATGGCCAGCCCTGAAGTATTAGGTATCAGCGGTGGCTGTGCTATTGCGTTGATTCTGGGAATTTTTCTGTTACCCGCGCCGACCAACATGATGCTGATCGGGGTAGGCACCCTGGGCGCTTTCGCGACGTTATTGGTGTTGGTGGGTATCAACCGTAAAAGTGGTTTTCTACCCGAGCGTTTGTTGCTCACAGGGGTGGCGATCAGCGCGCTGTTTGACGCTGTGCGCAGCGTGATGCTGGCGGGCGGCGACCCCCGTGGTCAGCAGGTAATCGCTTGGCTAGCGGGTTCCACCTACTACGTGGATATTACCAATGCGGTGGTGGTCGGGGTTGTTGCCGCCGTATTGGCACTGATCACGCTGCCCTTTACCCGCTGGCTGGATATCCTGCCCTTGGGGGCACCCACCGCCAGGGCATTGGGCGTTAACCTCAATCGCGCCCGTTTAGCGCTGCTGCTGTTGGTGGCGCTGCTCACTGCCTGCGCCACCCTGGTGGTGGGGCCGCTATCGTTTATTGGCTTACTGGCACCCCATATGGCGCGCTTGGTGGGCTTCTCCCGCGCAGGGCAGCACCTGCTTGGGGCGGCATTGATCGGCATGCTGCTGATGGTTCTGGCCGATTGGGTCGGCCGTCAGATCATTTTTCCTTACGAGATACCGGCCGGCTTGGTCGCCTCCCTGATTGGCGGCGCTTACTTTATGTGGGGGCTGCGGCGGCTATGAGTCATGTGGCGACTAAACCGGACGAGTTTTGGGCAGCGGCGGATCCTGCCGAGGCGTTATTGGCGCTTTACCGCCAACCGCCGCTGGACACCATGAAGGCCCCCGCGTTTGGTCCGCCCAGTGAGCCGACACTGGCGGCCTCTGAACTGCTGGATAGAGCCGTCCTAAACGAGCAGTTGGCATACTTCGGCCGTACCTATGGCGATGACGCCGATCGCAAAGCCGTGGCGTCGATCTGGTCGAAATTTCATTTCAGCAGTGTCTCGATCCCGACGCTGGTGGCCAACCTGCTATTGGGTTATGACCTGCCGTTGGGTGGAGATGAGCTGCGGCTGGCGCTGGGTGATAAGGGCCAGACCGTGCGTATCTGGCTGCCCCATGGTGGTGTGCCGCTGGCCTCCAAAGCGCTCCAGGTGCGCTTCAGTACCCTGTTCGATGATCATTGTGTGCCGCTTATCGAAGCGCTATCCGAGGTTTCCGGGCTGTCTGCCAAGGTGTTCTGGAGCAATCTCGGCCATTACGTGGAATTCGTGGGAAAGACCTGCTCCCAGCACCCCGATTTCGTTGGCGCGGGTGTGCCGCTGCTGGATTATCTCGACACCAGGACGCTCCCTGGTGGGCGCCGCAACCCGCTCTATCAGCCGGTGCGCTATCTGGAACTGGGCGGTGAAACTCCCGCTCGCGTGCGTCGCCTGTGCTGCATCAAGTATCGGCTGTCTGGCGAGCCGCTGTGCGGCGGCTGCCCGCTAAAGCCAGAAAACAAGCCGGCCAAGCGTCGGCGCTAACTCGCTGCTAAGCGCCAAGGAGCCTGGTTCATGGAGTTGTTGAGGATTGTCTGGCGTGATTACCGCTGGCCCTTCGTGGCCGTGGTGGTACTTAGTCTGGTCAGCGCCGGGCTGGGCATCGGCGTCATTGCCTATATCAATGAACGGATGCTGGGCACCTTCGCCGATCCCTGGCGCATCCTGCCGGAATTTCTAGCCCTGGTGGCGCTGTTGCTGACGATTACCCTAGCCTCACAGTTGGCTTTGACCACCCTGGGTCATCACTTTGTCTATCGGCTGCGGGGTCAGTTGATCAAGCGCATTATGGATACCGATATCGAGCGTATCGAGCAGATGGGCAGCGCACGCTTGCTGGCCAGCCTATCCAGCGATGTGCGCTATATCACCGTGGCCTTTGTGCGCTTGCCAGAGCTGGTGCAGGGTGGTGTATTGACGGTGGGCGTTACCCTTTATTTGGCCTGGCTCTCGCCTGCCATGCTGGCGGTCACAGCGCTGTGGGTGATTGTCACGATCTTGGTGGGCATGCGCCTGGTAGCGAAGGTCTATCGGCACATGGCCAAGCTGCGCGATGCTGAAGACCGTCTCTACGAGGATTATCAGTCGGTGATCGAGGGGCGCAAGGAGCTGGCGCTCAATCGCGACCGCGCCGAGTGGCTGTACCGCGACGTTTACACCCCCAACGCCGAAGCGTATCGACACCATATCATTCGCGGCGATACCTACCATCTCAGCGCCGTGAACTGGTTCAATATCATGATGCTGGGCGCCATCGGCGAGGTGTTTTTCCTAGCTAACGGCCTGGGCTGGTCGTCGGCACAGGTGGCGACTACCTTTTCGCTCACGCTGCTGTTCTTGCGCGCGCCGCTGATTCAGGCCATTGGCGCTTTTCCGCCGTTGATCAATGCGCGAGTGGCGTTTGAAAAAATCAGCGCGTTAGAGCTCGCTGAACATCATGAATCATTCGAGCACGCTTCCCATCGCCATGAGTGGCAAACGCTGTCGCTGGATCAGGTCACTTATCGTTACCCCGCTGAAGAGGCGCGGCCGGGTTTTGCCATTGGCCCCATCGACTTCACTTTGAAGCGCGGGGAAGTAGTGTTCCTGATTGGTGGTAACGGCAGCGGCAAATCGACCCTGGCAAGACTCTTGACCGGGCTGTATCAGCCCCAGAGCGGCGACATTCGCGTCGATGGCAGGCCCCTGCAAGAGGAAGACTGGACAACCTATCGCCAACATATTTCGGCGATCTACACCGACCTTCACCTGTTTGATCGCTTGATCGGCCCGGCGGGTGAATCACCCGACCCAGCGCTAATGGAAGAGTGGCTGGCAGCCCTTGGCATGCACAGCAAGCTCGATTTTGACGGCGACCGGGTCACCAACGCCAACCTTTCACAAGGGCAGCGCAAGCGCCTGGCGATGCTGCTGGCCGTGGCCGAGCAGCGCGACCTGTTGCTGCTGGACGAGTGGGCCGCCGACCAAGACCCGCAATTCCGGCGGGTGTTCTACCGTGAGCTACTGCCCCAACTTCGGGCGCTGGACAAGACGCTGGTCGTGATCAGCCACGATGATCATTACTTCGACCAAGCCGACCGCCTGCTGGAAATGCGCCAGGGCCAGTTGGTCGAACTCACCGGGGAACAGCGTGAAGCCGCCAGCCGCGATGCGGTGGCAAGGGTGAATGTGTGAAAGCGTAATGGCTAACTAGCCATCAGCTCAATCGGCGGCTGATTTTGGCAGTGTCTGAAGCGTCTGTTTTTATAAGAAAAACTAATGCCCCATTAACAGGATGATTTTTAGTTATCCAAACTGCCCGTTACCTTAGTGCCAGGATTTATCAACACGACGCTAATTCTGACGCTGGGAGCTGGGCAATGTGGGAGAGTTATATCACCGGGCTGGTGGTGTGCGGCGGGATTATCATGGCGATTGGGGCGCAGAACGCCTACATTCTGGGGCTGGCGATTCGTCGCGAGTATCACTGGTGGTCGGCGGGTCTGTGCATCAGCGCGGATATTCTTCTGCTCACGGCGGGAATGTTTGGTGTGAGCGCTTTCCTGCTGACGATGCCCAGCGCTATGGAGGTTATGCGCTGGGTGGGCGTGGTGTTTTTGAGCTGGCTGGCGGCGCAGGCATTGTTCAGAGCCGTTAGTGGTCGGCAGGGGCTAAGCGCTGAAGCGGGCAAAGCGCGCAGTTTAACCAAAGTGATTTTCGCAACCCTTGCCGTCACCGTGCTCAATCCACAGGTCTACCTGGATACGCTGCTGCTGATACCCGCCATTGGCGCCCAGCAGGAGAGCGCCGGTGTGTTTGTGGCGGGGGCCTCAACCGCGTCCATTCTCTGGTTTAGCCTGCTGGCCTGGGGTGGCGCCGCGCTCTCGCCTTGGCTTTCAAAACCTATCGCGTGGCGCACTATCGATGGCCTGATTGGCTTGATGATGGCCGGGATCGCCGTGCATCTGGCGCTTAATGCCGTCTGAAATAGGCTTCCATTACCGCGATAACCTTATCGATATCTGCATCGCTAATGTCTCGATGTGCGACAAAGCGCGTGGCGTAAAGTAACTCAATCAAAATGCCTTGCTCTTTGAGCCAGGCGGAGAGTGGCTGAACGTGCTCGTCGGGGAAGTGCGCAAATACCATATTGGTCGCCTGGGAGGTGATCTCGACTCCTGGCAGCTTTGCCAAGCCTTCGGCCAGACGCGCCGCTCGGCGGTGATCGTCGGCCAGGTCTGCTACGTGATGGTCTAACGCATGCTGGCAGGCAGCGGCGATCATGCCCGATTGGCGCATGCCGCCACCGACGACTTTACGCCAGCGACGAGCGCGGTCGATCAATGCTTGCGAGCCCACCAGTGCCGAGCCGAAGGGTGTGCCAAGCCCCTTGGAAAAGCACAGCGAGATGCTGTCGAACGGCAGGCTGAGCTGTTTGAGGGGAATGTCGCTCGCCACGGCGGCGTTAAACAGCCGCGCTCCGTCCAAGTGCGTGGCCAGGCCCCGCTCACGGGCCAGTTCGGTGGCTTTCAAGACGTAGTCTGCGGGCAGTACTTTGCCACCGATGGTGTTTTCCAGTGCCAGCAGGCGCGTGCGGGCGAAGTGGAAATCATCGGCTTTGATCGCCGCGCTGATTTTCTCCAGAGGCAGGCTGCCGTCGGCGGCGTTTTCAATGGGCTGGGGTTGAATGCTGCCCAGCACCGCGGCGCCGCCGCCTTCATAGCGATAGGTATGGGCCGACTGCCCCACGATATACTCATCGCCCCGCTCGCAGTGGGCCATCAGCGCCACCAGGTTACTTTGGGTGCCGCTGGGAAACAGCAAGGCGGCGTCTTTGCCGGTTTGCTCGGCAAGGCGCTCCTGGAAGGCGTTCACTGTCGGGTCGTCGCCCCACACGTCGTCTCCCAGCGGGGCCGAGGTCATGGCCGCCAGCATTGCGGAGGTGGGGCGTGTAACGGTATCGCTGCGTAAATCGATCATGGCGTCTCCTGATGACATAGTCCTGGGCAATTCTCGATAAGCTTCTATGGTTAACAGCATACTTCTATTACCCATAGACTACTCCAGGGCAACCCGGCAAAGGCAATCAGATGGATCTGAAAAGCGGTTATCCGTTTTGGGCGGTCAAGAATGGCTTGCTGAAGACGTTTCCACAGTTGACCCGTGACCACCAAAGCGAAGTCGTCGTGATCGGTGGTGGCATTACCGGCGCTCTCATCGCCGATGAATTGAGCCGACACGGGCACCATGTGGTGGTGTTGGAACGTCGCGACATTGGCTGGGGCAGTACTTCGGCAAGCACGGCGCTGCTTCAGTACGAGATTGATACGCATATGACCGAGCTTGCCAGGCGTTATGGTGAGGCCAACGCCGTGTTGGCCTATCAGGCTTGCGCTGACGCCATCGGCGAGCTGGAAGCCCTGGCGGCGGGCATGGGCGACGTGGACTTTGAGCGTCAACAGAGCCTCTACTATGCCAGTAATGAAGAAGACGTCCTGCCGCTCAAGGAAGAATTTGCGTTGCGGCAAAAACATGGCTTTCTCGCCACCTGGCTGGAAAGTGATGACGTTCATGCTGAATACGGTTTCCAGGCGCCGGCGGCGATTCTCACTCAGGTGGCGGCCAGCATGGACCCATATCGCATGGCCTATCAGCTTTTTGAACAGCTGGTACAGCGCGGCGGCGAGGTCTACGACCGCACCCAGGTCGAGCACATTGTGCCCGACGAAGACGGCGTCACGCTTACCTTGACCAGCAACGCCAAGTTGCGCTGTCAGAACTTGATCATCGCGGCAGGCTACGAATCGCAAACCTGGCTCTCTGAAGCGGTGGCGGAAAACCGCAGCAGCTATGCCCTGATTACCGACCCCTTACCCCCTGAAGCATTGGGCAAGCTTCGCCATACCATGATCTGGGAGTCGGCGCGCCCTTATCTATATCTGCGCACGACCCGGGATGGGCGACTGCTGGTGGGCGGCGACGACGACGATGAGGACATACCCGAGCAACGCGATGGCCGCGTGCTGGGTAAAGCGGAGGGACTTTCGCGCAAAATCGAAGCGCTGTGGCCGGATATGGTGATCAATCCTACGTTTAGCTGGGCGGGCACCTTTGCTGAAACCGACGATGGTCTGCCGTATTTCGGCCCTCACGATTCACTGGGGCCAAAGGTGCATTTCGCCATGGCCTACGGTGGCAACGGCATCAGCTACAGCATGATTGGCGCCAAACTGCTGCGCGCCATTATCGAGGGCAAGCCGCACCCCCTTACCGAGCTGTTTTCATTCAAACGTCTTACACTTGGCAGCAAGTAGGCAATCAATGTAGCTTGTCGGGATGCATATCTGTCGGGGAACGACCACCATGCAAGACACGCTGCACCTTCGGGCGCTCGAGCGCAATGACCTGCGCTTTGTGCATGAGCTCAATAATAATCAAAGCATTATGTCGTACTGGTTCGAGGAACCCTACGAATCCTTCGATGAGCTGGAAGAGCTATACAACAAGCATATTCACGATAACGCCGAACGCCGCTTTGTGGCCGAAGACGCCAGTGGCAATCCCATCGGCCTGGTTGAACTGATCGAGATTGACTACATCCACCGCAGCGCGGAATTTCAGATCATCATCGCACCGAGCTATCAGGGCAAAGGCTTCGCGCGCACGCTGATTTACCAGGCATTGCACTACTCATTCACCATTCTCAACCTTCACAAGGTGTTCTTGATCGTGGCGGTGGAAAACGTCAAAGCCATTCATTTGTATCAACAAAGCGGCTTTGTGGAGGAGGGACATCTGGTGCAGGAGTTTTTCATCAATGGTCGTTATCGCGACGTAAAGCGGATGTATATCCTGCAAGAAGCTTTCTTAGCCCAGTTGACCGATACCGAGCATTCGGAACTCGCGGGGCTATAAAAAACGCCTCATTACGAGGCGTTGGGTGGCTAGCGCAAATAGGCGGCGATGGCCTCAAACGCAGCGTTCTGTTTCTCGGCACGTGCAGCCCATACGTTGAATACATCAACGTCGGCGGCGTTGTTTTGTAACGTCATGGCGTCAACTCCTGGGTGGGAAGGGAAGCGTGTTGTTATAGAAATAGCCGCTATATTGCGTAGCAATATGATTAGCGAGAAAACGATATTAAGAGCTTTTGACCGATCAATCTAGTGCTTAAGATGTAGTCTTTATGCCTACGCTTGTAAGCATATGCTTACAATTTTGGCCTAAGGCACCCAGGTGTTTGAGCGGGAAAGCTTTTATAAAATCAAAAAGCCGAGCAACAGCTCGGCTTCGATGACAATCTTTTGGTCTAACGAGGTTAGCAATACATCAGTGACTCGCAGTAATCCGCGAGGGCCTCACTGGCCGCGCGCTGTAAATGCGCACGTTGCGTCCAGAAGTTGAGCACTTCGCTATCTCGTGTTGGGCATAAATTGAATGTAGACATGTGTGTGGCCCTCCTATTCGGACAACATAACCAGTATAGCGCTTTTGCTGCGATGCAGCAAAGATTTTTCAAACGTTCGTTTTGGGCTGCGGAATCTATGGCGGGCGCGCTGAGTTAATGAGGACTTGCTGAGTCATGTTGGGCGCCGATATCAGTTAAACCAGTATTGTATTCAAGTGTTTATCGTCAAGATGAGCGCTGAGCTTAAGCATGGAGAAAGCGGATGCGCTTGCGCGTTTTATCAGACCTGCATTTGGAGTTTTTTAATGGCGACCGTGTTTTGCCGGAGGTGATGGCTGATGTAGTGATCCTGGCGGGTGATATTCATCGTCGATGTGAAGGCTTGGCCTGGGCCCGGCTGCGCTTTCCTGAAACGCCAATTATTTATGTACCCGGCAACCATGAGTTTTACGGCACGTGCTTGCCGCTGTTGCGTGAGGAACTGGCGCACGAAGCCAAACGGCTCGACATTGAGCTTCTGGACAATCGTGCCGTGACCCTTAATGGCGTGCGTTTCTATGGCACTACTTTATGGACCGATTTTGCGCTGTATGCAGACAACCCAACGCGTAATCCAGAAGACACGGTCGCCAAAGCGAAACGCTATATGCCTGATTTCCGAATTGTTGAATCAGCTCCCGGCACCACCATGACTCCGGAGGCAAGCAAAGCGTTGCATCAGGAGGCCTTGAGCTGGCTGACGGCGGCACTCGATGATTCGTTTGACGGGCCCAAGGTCGTGGTTAGCCACCATGCCCCAATGCGTGAATGCATTCCTGCCCAGTACACAGGCGATGTGCTTTCGCCTGCGTTTGCGTCGCACCTTCCGCAGCTTATGGGCCAAATGCATTTATGGGTGCACGGCCATGTCCATGAGCCAGTCGATATGTGGCGCAAGGGAACAAGAGTGGTCGCCAACCCCGGTGGCTATCCTGACGAGTTCATCCCGCCATTGTTTAAGCCAGATTGGGTGGTGGGCCTGTAAGGCTCGGCAATGACCACGATGCGACAAGGATAAAAACTGGCTAGACTCGAATAAGAGCGCGCATTTAGACTACCGCCCGCTTGCGGGGTAAGGCACTTCCCGCCGTTATTCAGCAATCTGGAGAGCATGGCCATGGAAATCCTCGAATCGATAGTAGGCCCGCTGCGTGATGGCCTTTATGCCGTCATGATGCCGGTCAGCGACTTTATCTGGAGCTACATCCTGGTGTATCTGCTGCTGGGAGCGGGGGTGTGGTTCACCATTATCACCCGTGGCATGCAGTTCCGATTGTTCGGTCATATGGCCCGTGTCACGGTAACGGCCCGAGGTGCTGGCGAAGGTATTAGCGGCTTCCAGGCGTTTGCGACATCGATGGCTGCGCGTGTCGGGACGGGGAATCTGGCGGGGGTAGCGCTGGCGCTTTGGATCGGCGGCCCTGGGGCGATTTTTTGGATGTGGGTGACGGCGCTGGTGGGCTTCGCGACCGCTTTCATCGAATCCACGCTGGCCCAGGTCTACAAGCACCGCAATGAAGATGGCGTGTTTCGCGGTGGCCCTGCCTACTACATTGAACGCTGCCTGGGGTGGCGCTGGCTGGGCTCGTTGTTCGCGGTATTTCTGATTATTGCTTATGGCCTGGCCTTCAATGCCGCGCAGTCAAACACTATTGCCCAGGGCATGAATGGCGCGTTTGGCGTACCTGATTGGCTAACGGGTGTGGTCATTGCCATCCTGGCGGGCCTGGTCATTTATGGCGGGCTTAAGTCAGTCGCGCGGACCGCTGAGAAGATCGTCCCCGTCATGGCGATTGCCTATCTGCTGGTAGCGCTGTGGATTCTAATCGCCAACATCTCCGCCGTGCCGGATATGCTTTCGCTGATTGTGATGAGCGCTTTTGGACTCGGCCCCGCTGTTGGTGGTGCCGCCGGCTATGCCATTAAGGCGGCCATGGAAAACGGCATCAAGCGCGGCTTGTTTTCCAACGAGGCGGGTATGGGATCGACACCCAACGCCGCCGCCCAGGCGACTGTAAAACACCCCGCCGCCCAGGGGCTGGTGCAGTCGTTTGGGGTGTTTGTGGATACCATCGTGATCTGTAGCTGCACGGCGGTGGTGATATTGCTTTCCGGCGTATACGAGCGGCTGCTGTCTGAGTCGGCGGGGGATAGCATTGAAGGCATTCAGCTTACCCAGGACGCCATGGTGGATCACCTGGGCGGTTTCGGTGAAATCTTTATCGCCTTGGCGATCTTCTTCTTCGCCTTCACCTCGATTCTGGCCAACTTCTCGTTTTCTGCAGTGAATATCGAGTACCTTTTCCGCCGTCATGCGCAAAAAGCGGTCACCGTCTTTAAAGTCATTATCATCGCCATGGTACTGATTGGATCGGTAGCAGAGCTCACCGTGGTGTGGGACTTCGCCGACCTGGCCATGGGGCTGATGGCTACCACCAACCTCTTCGCCATTCTGATCATGGGGCCCATCGCCGTGTCGGTGCTGAAAGACTATGAACGCCAGCGCCGTGATGGCATCAAGGAGCCGCGCTTTGATCCATCCGTTCTCAAACGACCCGAGCTGGTAGACGCCGATGTATGGCCGGTGCAAGAAGTTAAAGAAAGGTAGGAGGAGCGTTTGCTGCTTCAATAAATGCCTTCGCCCTGGGATCCTGCATATAGGCAACATTGAGCCGCAGCCAGGGCGTCGGCTGATGGTCAGCAAAGAATAAGTGCCCCGGCGATAGGGTGACTTCCCAGCGGTTGGCCAGCTCGCTCAGTGTCTCAGGCGTGATGGTCGACGGTGGTTTTGCCCACACAAACATTCCGCCTGCCGGTTGGGTATACACCTCCCAACCGGCATTTTTAAGCATTGTCAGTGACATTGCCATTTGCTTGGCAAGCTTGATGCGCAGCCGTTCGGTAAGCTTCCTATAGCTGCCGTTTTGCAGCAGGGTGGTGACCACCTGCTCCGCAAAGCGCGAAGCGGAAATGCTCGTTAACATCTTTATATCCACCAACCGCTGAACCAACGGTGGTGGTGCGGCGATAAAACCTACTCGCAGTGAAGAGGAGAGGCTTTTCGAGAAGCTGCCCAGATAGACCACTCGGTTCAATCCATCGAGGGCTGCCAGGCGCGTGGTGGGGGTGTGCTGAAAATCCGCGTAGATATCGTCTTCAATAATCTGAAAATCGTGTTGCTCGGCGAGCTGTAACACTCGGTGCGCAATCGCCGCGGTGAGCGTGCTGCCCGTAGGGTTATGAAACACGCTGTTGATATAGAATAGCTTAGGGCGGTGCTGGGCTAACAACGCCTCCAGGCGTTCAATATCCGGCCCGTCCGCCAGGCGCGGCACGCCAATGACGCGGATACGCTGTAAGTGCAGCAGACCAAACAGATTGTAATAGCCTGGCGACTCTACAAAGACCACATCGCCGGGTTCAAGCAGCATCCTTACCAGCAAATCCAGCGAATGGCTGCCGCCGCCGGTCATCACAATCTGCTGGGCGTCCGCGGTAATCGCCAGTGGGCGCAGGCGTTCCTGGATCAAACCGCGTAAATCCTGGGGCCCTTGAGGGGTACTGTACTCGAAGATTCCTGAACGGCTTTTACGTGCCACTTGGCGAATGGCGTGGGTGAGGTCGTCGCCTTCGCGCCAGTCGCTGGGCAGCCAGCCGCAGCCGAGTTTTAGCGTGTGCTCATTCGCACTAAAAAGCCCCCATAGCCCATTGGTGACCTCTTCCAAACCGCTCTTTGTTGTCGATGGCGACACCAGTGATGCTGCGTTATCCGCGACGTAAAACCCTGAGCCGGGTTGTGAGCGCACAAGTCCAGACGCCACAAGTCGCTCGTAGGCTTCAATCACCGCATTGCGGCTGATGTTATGTGTGGCCGCAAGGCGGCGAATAGAAGGTAAACGACGGCCACCACCGGCACCGTGAGCTTCAATCCAGGCGCGCATGCTCGCTTCGAGTTGTTGCGCGATGGGCGTGGAAGAGTGCCGATTAACCTCTAGTTTCATAGCGTGCCCTATGGCTTACAACTGTTCGCTAAAAGGGCGTAACAGTGCCTGAAAAGTGATGGTGAAGTGTATCTTACCGCTTTGCGGTAAGCGTGCGAGCTTAGCGGTTCAACAACTCGCTTATTTAGGACTTGGCTATGAACTGCGCTGCTACCCCAACGATTAATAGAAAAAGTGCCGCCTGCCTGGCGTTTGCGCTATGTGCGATTACCACAGCGGTTAACTTACAGGCCCCGCTTTACGATGCCCTGGCAGCGCGGGATGGCTTGGGCGCTGGGGCCACTACCATCGCTTTTGCCTGCTATGTGTTGGGTATTGTGCCAGTGCTGCTGGGGTTAAATGGTCTGGCTGACCGCGTGGGGTGCAAGCCCCTGATCGTTACTGCGCTCCTGTTATGTCTCTTGGCCACCACGATGACACTGATAGCGCCCGGTTTGCTGGCGCTGGGGGTTGCCCGTTTGTTGCTGGGTATCAGCACGGGGCTAACCTCTGCGGTGGCGCCTGCTTATATGCAGGTGCTGTTGAATGGGCAGGATAACCGCATGGCGACCAACTATGTCACTGCCAGTACCGCGCTCGGTTTTGGCCTGGGGGCAGCGGTGACTAGCCTGTTTGTTTTCCAAACGCCGAGCGTATCACCTCCCAGCCTGTGGCTTTATCTTGCTATTGCTGCGTTGGCACTCGTGGTGGTCACCACACTTAAAGATCGCGCACCGAGCCCCACTAAACGTTCTATGTTGCGTCTTCCAGGCTATCCTAGAGGGTCTTTCGCCTTTGGGTTGGCGATTATGGTGGCCTGGGCCACGGTGGGACTAGTCATCGCGATTCTCCCTTCGGCATTGAATCAACACAGCTTATCCGCCTGGAGCGGCTTCGCCACCTTCGGTATTTGCAGCTGCGGAGTGCTTTTTCAGCCCTGGGCGAGAAGGCTTGCGCCGCGAAGCGCTACTCAACTGGGGCTGGTGATTCTACCGATGGCCTACGGGTTGATCGCCTGGGGCGCCGTTCAAGGATATCTCGCAGCAGTGCTACTGGGCACGGTGGCCGCCAGCAGCGCCTGCTATGGGTTTATCTATCTGGGGGGATTAAGCGGTGTATTGGCGATTGCGGGTACGTCGACTAGCCAACAAGCCAGTGCGGGCTACTTTCTCATGGCCTATTTGGGCTTCAGTATCCCGGTGATCACCACCGGGGTGCTGATTGATGCTGTGGGGCATACCTTGGCGTTAACGCTATTTGGCCTAGCGCTGTTGGGCGGTGTGATCATCACGCTAGTTAAGTTGCGAAAAGCGCCATCGCCTGGATAGATTGCCTAAGTGTGCTTCTCGACCAACAGCCCGCAGGAGGGCGCTGCCCAGCGGGTATCTGCGGTGAATACCACGTCGCAAACCACCGGAGAGTAATAGCGCCTCACTTCTTCATCGACGCGTGCCCGCAATGTGTCCTGGGTTGCAATGGAAACGTCAGGGGCGGCTGGCAATACCACATGCACGATGACATACAGCAGGCGCCCGGGGCGCACCATGCGAACGCGTACTTCCTGGGTGTCGATGTATGCCAGTGCGCGCCCAACAGCTTGGTGGACCGGCTCTGCAAGGGCATCTTCTGGCGTTTTGTTAAGCAACTCCCTCAATGCCTGGGAGGCCATGCGGACCGGCACCCCCATACACAAGACGACGACGGCAATGACCAGCAGTGGGTCGATATAGGTGAGCACGCTTTGCCACTCTAGTTTTTCAAAAACAAGCACCAGACAAAAAGCCGCCAAAACCGCCGCTGAGATCACGCTATTGACGACCCAGTTCGCCTTGTCGGCTTCCACCAGCGGGCTGCTGACCGAGCGCAGACTGCGGTGCATGACCCAGGCCGTCAGCGAGCACGCGGCGGTGGCGAACAGGGCGTAGGCGATGGCGATACCAGCCGCAATGGCGCGTCCGCCCGTCAGCAATGCCGCAATGGCATCCACTAATGCGAAGACGGCGACGCCGAAAATCAGCAGCCCTTTGCACAGGTTGACCAGCGATTCGAAGTAACTGTAGCCGAACGGGTACGATTCGCTATCCGGACGGCTGGCCAGCCGGCTGACCTTGATGGTGACCAGCGCCACGCCGAAATAGATCAGATTGAAGAGTCCATCCAGCAGAATCGCCTGGGAATTGGACGCCAGTGTGGCGGCAATGCCCGCACAGCCGATCAGCAACGCCATGAAGGCGGAAAAGGCTAAGGTATGAGACTCGGTTTTCATGGCGCCACTGCCCTGTGAGCTTGATAAAAGCGACAGTATAACAGCAGCGTATGTTAGCGAGGGGTGGCGCTACCCCTCAATCCACACCTCATCCCCTTTAAATTCGATCTTCCAGGTCCGCAGTTTGACGTCCTCGTCTTCCAGGCACTGACCGTCTTCCAGTCGGAAGTGCTGCTTGTAGATAGGCGAGGCGACCACCGCCGAGCCTTTAAGATCGCCCACAATCCCTCGGGCAATCACATTGGCGTTGGAAAAAGGGTCGTGATGGTCCAGCGCGAAAAGCTCATTCCCTTGGTCGGGAAGATAAAAAACCGCCACCTGGGCGGGCCCATCGGCGGTTTCAAGCCAGGCGGCGACGCCGGAGAACGCCACCAGGTCGGCTTGGGTGCAGATTTTTTGCCATACCTTGCTGTTTTCGGAATCCACAGTGTCCATCTCTTTTTTCATTGCCGTTGCGGTCATGAGGTACCTCGTTTCTTATTCAGAGAGTCAGTCAACGCGTCGATCAAGCAGGCCGAAGCTGGCCGCGCTCGCTGGTCATGATGATTGACGGGTCCGGGCGCTCATCGTTGACAAAGCTTCTGAAACGCTTGAGTTTTTCTGGATCGCTGATCGCATCCGCCCATTCGCACTGGTAGGTATCCACCACAGTCTGCATCTGACGCTCCAGCTCGTCGTTGATGCCCAGGCTGTCTTCCAGGATGACGTCCTTGAGGTAGTCCAGGCCGCCGTCGAGATTCTCGCGCCATACCGAGGTGCGCTGGAGACGGTCGGCGGTGCGCACGTAGAACATCAGGAAGCGGTCAATAGTGCGGTACAGCTGCTCGTCGTCCAGGTCTGTAGCGAACAGTTCAGCGTGGCGCGGGCGCATGCCGCCGTTACCGCACACATACAGGTTCCAGCCGTTTTCCGTGGCAATAATGCCGATATCTTTGCTTTGGGCTTCGGCGCACTCACGGGTGCAGCCGGAAACGCCAAATTTGATCTTGTGCGGCGCACGCAGGCCCTTGTAGCGGTTCTCAAGTTGGATCGCCATGCCGACGCTGTCCTGCACGCCGTAACGGCACCAGGTGCTGCCGACGCAGGATTTCACCGTACGCAGCGATTTGCCATAGGCGTGGCCGGTCTCAAAGCCGGCGTCGATCAGCTCGCTCCAGATATCCGGCAGGTCTTCCAGGCGGGCACCGAACAAGTCGATGCGCTGGCCGCCGGTAACCTTGGAGTAGAGGTCATATTTCTTGGCCACCGCGCCAAGCGCGATTAGCTTGTCGGGGGTGATTTCACCACCGGCAACCCGCGGCACCACCGAGTAGGTGCCGTTTTTCTGCATGTTGGCCATGAAGCTGTCGTTGGTATCCTGCAAGGGCACATGCGCGGCGTCGGTGATCGGCTCGTTAAAGCACGACGCCAGAATCGAGGCCACGGCGGGTTTGCAGATATCGCAGCCCAGGCGATGGGTCTCAGGATTGCCGTGCTTGTCGATCAGCTCGCTGAAGGTCTTAATGCCTTCCACTCGGACGATGTCGTAAAGCCCCTGTCGGGTGAAGGCGAAGTGCTCGCAGATCGATTTGTCGACCTCCACGCCGCGGGCTTCCAGTTCGTGATCCACCACGCTCTTGAGCAGCGCGGTGCAGCCGCCGCAGCCGGTGCTAGCTTTGGTCACGCCTTTGACACCGCCAAGGTCAACTGCGCCGTCATCGATGGTGGCGCAAATATCGCCCTTGGTGACGTTATGGCAGGAGCAAATAGTAGCGGTTTCCGGCAGCGCACCGGGGCCGAGCGTGGGGGCGGCGCCACTGCTTTGCGGCAGAATTAGCGAGGCGGGTTCCTCCGGCAGCTCGATGCCGTTTGAATAGTACTGCAGCAGGGTGTCGTAGGCGCTGTTATCGCCCACCAGCATGGCGCCGAGCAGCTTTTTGCCGTCGCTGGAGACGACCATCTTGCGGTACACCTGAGTGAGCGGGTCGAGGTAGCGGAACATGCGCGCGCCCGGGTTCTGATTGCCGTGGGCATCGCCAATTGACCCCACATCCACGCCGAGCAGTTTGAGCTTGGTACTCATGTCCGCGCCGCTAAAGCGGGTATCGCCGTCGGTCAGCGTGGCCAGTGCCGCCTTGGCCATTTGATAGCCGGGGGCTACCAGGCCGAAAATGCTCTGGTTCCACAGCGCCACTTCGCCAATCGCCAGGATGGCGGGGTCGCTGGTGAGGCACTGGTCGTCGACCACCACGCCGCCGCGTTCGCCGATTTCCAGATCGCAGTCCCGGGCCAGTTGGTCGCGGGGGCGAATGCCCGCCGAGAACACGATCAGGTCGGTTTCCAGCACCTTGTCGTCCTGGAAGACCATGCGGTGATGGCTCGCGTCGCCGTCCTCGATGCGCTGGGTGGCCCGCTCGGTGAGCACCTGCACGCCCAAAGCTTCGATTTTTTCGCGCAGCAGCTCGCCGCCTTCGTTATCCACCTGCATGGGCATCAGCCGCGAGGCAAACTCGACCACGGCGGTATCCAGGTTCAAGCCGCGCAGCGCATTGGCGGCCTCCAGGCCCAGTAGCCCGCCGCCGACTACTACGCCGTTGGTGGCGTTTTCGGCCGCTGCGCGAATGTCGTCCAGGTCGTCCAGCGTACGGTAGACCAGGCAGCCGTCCCGGTCGTTGCCGGGAATTGGCGGCACAAAGGGGTAGGAGCCGGTGGCCAGCACCAGCTTGTGGTAGGGGTAGCGGCCCTGGTCGGTCACTACCTCCTGCTGGTCGCGGTCGATGTGCGTCACGGCTTCGCCGGTGCGCAGCGTGACGCCGCTGGTGGAGTAGTAGTCGGCGTCGCAAAGGGCGAGCGATTCGGCATCGCGGCCGCTGAAATATTCCGACAGGTGGACGCGATCATAGGCACGGTGACGCTCTTCGCCAAACACGGTGACCTGATAACGCTCAAGCGCGCCGTTATCAACGAGCTGCTCGACCAGGTGGTGGCCGACCATGCCGTTACCAATAATAATAAGCTGTTCGGGATTCTTGGAAGACATCATTATGCCGCCTCTGAAGTCGATAAATGGGGTGTGTCGTTCTGCTGATCTTTGAGCACTGCTACATCGGCGGCGCCAAATAGTAGCGCCTGGCGAGATGCGCTCAGGTCAGCGCCGGCCAGGGCCTGCTCGAAATACCACGGGCCGTGGCGGGTATCGCCGTATAGCACGGCGCCTTCGAGGCGCCCATCGCGTAGCAGCAGGCGGCGGTAGTCACCGCTTAGGGGGTCCTGGTAGCGCAGCTCGTCGTGCTCGGGTCCAGGGTCGGTGGGGCCGAACGCATAAAGCGCGACGCCGCTTACCTTGAGCTTGGTGGCCGTGGGCACTTCGCGGTAGCCGTTGGTGGGTGCGCCGCAGAGGGTCGCCGCCAATACCTCGACCTGGTGCCAAATGGGCTCGACCAGGCCATAGGTGTGCTGCTCAAACTGGCAGCATTCGCCCAGGGCATAAATCGCCGGGTCTGACGTCGTCAGGAAGGCGTCAACCATCACGGCCCGCTCGGTGTTGAGGCCGGCGTTGCGCCCGATATCGGCGTTGGGCGTAATGCCTGCGGCGATGATCACGCTGTCGGTGGGCAGGTGGCGCCCATCCGTGAGCACCGCGGCGCACACCTGACCATTGACGTCGCCTTCGAGCCTTGCGAGCTGGGCGTGGGTGATAATGTTTAGCCCGCGCCTTGTCAGCGCATCTTTGAGTAGATCGGCGGCGGTGGCATCAAGCTGGCGATTCATCAAGCGCTCGCTGCGCTGGAGCACGCTGACACTTAGCCCGTTGCCGCGTTTGCGCAGCCCTTCAGCGGCTTCAAGGCCCAGCAGGCCGCCGCCGATGACCAGCGCATGACCGCCGCGCTTGGCGATCGCCTCCAGCTCGGCGGCATCGTCCAGGTCGCGAAAGCCGTGGACGCCGCCAAGCTTGATGCCGGGCACGTCAGGCAGCGTCGGGCGCGAGCCGGTGGCCAGCACGAGTCGGTCGTAGTGAATGGTATGGCCGCTGTCGGTGGCCAAGCAGCGTTTCTCACGATCAATGGTTTCAACCTGTTCGCCAAGACGAAGCGTTACGTCGTTGTCGGCGTACCAGTCGGCATCGCGCAGGGTAAGTGCATCGTGCTGCATGTCGCCCGCCAGGAGCGGCGACAGCAGAATACGGTTGTAGGCAGGCGTTGGCTCTGCCCCGATCACGGTAATCGCCCTGGGGCGTTGCGGCTGGTTGATCAGAGCTTCCACCAGACGGTGGCTGGCCATGCCGTTGCCGATAATGACGAGATGATCATTAGGTGAGCACCGGGAAACGGTTTCCATGGGTGACTCCTCTGTGACGTTGCGGCTGCTTGAGCGCCAAACAAAAACGCCCCTGATCCATCGCTTTTCCTGGACCTCAGGAAAACCGGAATCAGGGGCGCCATTGCCCGGCTGCGTCTGGTAATGCGGGGCAACCGCCATTGGCTGCCGACAAATTTACGATTACCAACGATTGTCTTGTCAGTAATAAGCAAACCTACGGCCAAACTGCGCGCATGACGTTTTTTTGCTTTATTTTCATCATTTTGAAAATGAGCATAGTAAGTGTCTGTGCGTTGCTCCCCGGGCTGTGGTGCACGCTGTTGGTGCGTACCGGGCGACGAATTGCACTCTCAACACCCAAAATATCAAGCGGTGCACGGGGATTGGATGATCAAAAGGTGCCGGTGAAGTCTTTTAAAATACTGTTTTACCGGTTTTTTTATTGGAAGTGCGCGGTGACGGCGTAGCCTTTGCAGCTATTCAGGCATAAGCAACAAACGCGCATGTTAGTGCGTTCATCAAAAAACAGTGGCAGCGAACAAGCCCAATAACGTTGTTAGACAAATAAGTATCTTTACACAATACGTTTGGCACCTTTAACGGTGCCCGCTGCGGCAACGACGTCCAGCCTGCTGATCGCCTTGCGCTTTGCGCAACCAGGTCAGCGGCCTGGGCGTTTTTTTATGTGCGGCGTTGGCAATCAGCCGAGGAGTCACCATGCACCAAGCCAAGACGACCTGCCCCTACTGCGGCGTTGGCTGCGGCGTTACCGCGACCATAGCGGACGGCGCCCTTGACGCCGTGGAGGGCGACCGCGACCATCCCGCCAACTTCGGCCGGCTGTGCGTGAAAGGCTCGGCGCTGCACGAAACGCTGGGCAAACAGGGCCGCCTGATTCGACCGCGGGTGGATGGCAAGGAGGTGTCCTGGGACACCGCCTTGAACGCCACCGCCGAGCGCATGAACGCGCTGCGCCGCGCCCACGGTAACCAGTGCGTGGCGGCCTATCTGTCAGGACAGCTGCTGACCGAGGATTATTACGCGGCCAACAAGCTGTTCAAGGGCTTTCTGGGCACGCCGCATCTGGATACCAACTCGCGGCTGTGCATGGCGTCGGCGGTGGCCGCCTACAAGCGCGCCTTTGGTGCCGACGCCGTGCCGTGCAACTACGAGGATCTGGAAGAGGCGGAGCTGGTGGTGTTGGTGGGGTCCAACCTGGCCTGGAACCATCCGGTTCTCTATCAGCGGATTAAAGTCGCCAAGGAGCGCAATCCGTTGATGCGGGTCGTGGTGATCGACCCGCGCGTGACCGATAGCTGTGAGATTGCCGACCTGTATCTGGGTATCAAGCCCGGCAGCGATGCGGTGTTGTTCAACGGCCTGCTGGCCTGGATGGCGGCCAAGCACAAGCTGGACGCTTTGTACCTTGAGCGCCATACCCAAGGGTTTGACGATGCGTTAAGCGCCGCGCAGCAGTCGGCCAGTTCCATCGCTGAGGTGGCGGCGGCCTGCGAAGTAGACGCCGAGCGGCTGGAAACCCTCTACTACTGGTTTGCAAGCCAGCTCCACGTGGTGACCCTGTATTCCCAGGGGGTCAATCAGTCGTCCAGCGGTACGGATAAGTGCAACGCCATCATCAACTGTCACCTGGCCGGCGGCAAAATCGGCCTGCCTGGAGCCGGTCCGTTCTCGATCACCGGCCAGCCCAATGCCATGGGCGGCCGTGAAGTCGGCGGCCTGGCCAACCAGTTGGCGGCGCACATGGATTACGACACCCCCGGCGCGCGGGAACGGGTCAGCCGCTTCTGGGCCACCGATAACCTCGTGCCCATCCTACCGGAAGGCCCCGGCCACAAGGCGGTCGATCTCTTTGAGGCGATTGAGCGCGGCGACATCAAGGTGCTGTGGGTGATGGCCACCAACCCGGCGATTAGCCTGCCCGATGCTGCCCGCGTGCGTGCCGCGCTGGAAAAGTGCCCGCTGGTGATCGTCTCGGAATGCGCGGCGCATACCGACCTGCTGCCCTACGCCGACATCGTGCTGCCCGCGTCCGGGTGGTCCGAGAAAGATGGTACTGTGACCAATTCCGAGCGCTGTATTTCGCGCCAGCGGGGCATGCTGCCACCCCCCGGCGAGGCGCGCCACGACTGGCAGATCATCTGCGACGTCGCCAAGCATTTGGGCTTTGGCGAGGCGTTTGACTATGCTCACTCCAGTGAGATCTTTGACGAGCACGCGCGGCTCTCCGGCGTTGACAATATCGGCGCCACGCAGCGCCTTTTCGATATTTCAGGGCTGGTCGGGCTTGGCCGCGACGGCTATGATGCGCTCGCGCCGATTCAGTGGCCGGTGAATGGCGATGCCCCCCAGGGCACCGCGCGTTTGTTTGAAGATGGGTGGTTCGCAACGGCCGACGGCCGGGCCCGGCTGGTGCCGATTACCCCGCGTGGGCCGGAGCAAGCCTTGAGTAACGCCTACCCGTTGCGGCTGAATACCGGCCGGATTCGCGATCAATGGCATACCATGACGCGCACCGCACGCTCACCGCGGCTGATGAATCACCGCGCCGAGCCTTTCATGGAGGTGCATCCGGACGATGCCGCCCAGGCGGGCGTCACCGACCAGGCGCTTGGCGTGTTGACCGCTGCCACCGGTGAGTATCGCGCACGGGTGAGAGTGGCCCATGCCCAGCGGCGCGGCGAAGTCTTCGTGCCGATTCACTGGACCGACTGCTTTACTCATAGCGCGCGCAGCAGTGCCTTGATCGATGGCATCACCGATCCGCTTTCCGGTCAGCCGGAAGCCAAGCACGGTGCCGTGGCCCTGGCGCCCTTGCCGACCGCCTGGCAGGCGACGCTGTTTGTCGCTGACCATGCCCTGGCGTCGCTGCCTGATGCGCCGCGCTGGTGTGCAAGCGATTACTGGACGCGAATCCCGATGCGCGGCTGCCAGCGCTGGCAACTGGCCGGCGGCAGGGCGGTCGGCGACTGGTTCCACCAGATGGGCGAGTGGCTGTCCGCGTCGCCGGCGCTATGGTGTGAAGATGCCGCCGCCGGTCGGCTGCGCGCCGCAGGCATCGAAAACGGTCGTCTCAGCTGGTGGCTGATGGTGGGCCCGCCCAGCGAACTGCCGGGCTTTGCCTGGCTGGAGGCACGCTTCAACGACGACGCGGTGAGCGATACCCACCGTCGCCGTCTGCTGGCGGGGTGCGATGACGGTGCGGTGGATAGCGGCCCGGTGGTATGTAGCTGCCATCAGGTTGGCCAGACAGCGATTGTCGAGGCCATCCGGCGCGGCGACACCAGCGTCGAGGCGTTAGGCGCACGACTGGCGTGCGGCACCCAGTGCGGTAGCTGCATTCCCGAATTGAAATCATTACTTGAAGAGGAACGCCCCCATGCGCGCGCTAAGCAAATCCCAGCTTCTGAAATGGTGTAACCCCTTGGCGCGTTTGGCGAGTCGCTTTGAGCTTCCCCGCAGCGGCCGTGATATGTCGCGGTCCCTCCCGTTGGGCGGCGACTGTCAGCCCGGGCACGTGTACCTGGTGGGCGCCGGCAGCGGCGACGCCGAACTGCTGACGCTAAAGGCCGCGCGGCTTTTGCAGCAGGCCGATGTCGTGGTCTACGACCGCCTGGTGGGCGATGACGTTCTGGCGCTGCTTCCTTCGGGGGGCGAGCGGCACTATGTGGGCAAGGCCAAGGGCCATCATAGCGTTCCCCAGGCTGACATCGGCGCGCTGATGGTGCGCCTGGCCCAGCAGGGCAAATCCGTGGTGCGCTTGAAAGGCGGTGACCCGGCCGTTTTCGGGCGCATGGGCGAAGAGCTCGATGCCTTGGCCGACGCTCAGGTGCCGGCCACCATCGTGCCCGGGATTACAGCGGCCTCCTCGGCGGCGGCCTGCATGGGGATTCCGCTTACCGACCGGGGCCATGCCCAGCAGTTGCGTTTTGTCACCGCGCAGCTATGCCGGGAGGACGGCACGCCGGACTGGGCGGCGTTGGCGCGACGCGACGAAACGCTGGTGTTTTACATGGGGCTTTCCAAGGTGGACGCAATCTGCGCGGGCCTGCGCGAGGCGGGGCTGCCGGACGACTGGCCGATCATGCTGGTGGCCAACGCCAGTCAGCCTGATCAGCAGTCACTGGTCGGCAGCCTGGCCGATATGCCCGGGCGATTGGCCGCCGAGCCGCTGCCGTCGCCCTGCGTGATTGTCGTGGGTAGCGTCGTCAAACGCGTCGCGGCAAGCCCGGCCAACGTGGCCAATCAGGTACGTTATGCATGCCAACGCTGAGCATTTCCCTCGGCCAGTGGTCCGATAAAGGGCAAAAGCCCAGCAATCAGGATTTCTACGGCGCCTGTTTGCCCGACGACACCCAGCGGCGCCAAAAGGGCATTGCCGTTGCCCTGGCGGACGGTATCAGCAGCAGTGCGGTGAGTCGTGACGCCGCCGAAGCGGCGGTCGGCGGTTTTTTGACCGATTACTACGCCACCCCCGCGCCGTGGAGCGTGAAAAGCTCGGCGCAGCGGGTGCTTCAGGCCACCAATGCGTGGCTGTATGCGCAAACGCGGCAAAGCCAATACCGCTATGACATGGATCGGGGCTACGTCTGCACGCTGAGCGCTATGGTGATCAAGTCGGCCACGGCGCACCTGTTCCACGTCGGCGACTGCCGCATTTATCAGTTAACGGGCAAGACGCTTGAGCCCTTGACCGAGGATCACCGCTTCTGGGCCTCGCGGGAGGTCAGCCACCTGAGCCGCGCGATGGGGGCAAGCCAGCACCTTGAGCTTGATTACCGTGCCGTCTCGCTCAGCGAGGGCGATGTATTTTTACTGGCCAGCGACGGCGTTTATGAATGGTTGTCCCCTCAGGTGATGGCCGCGCTGATCCACGACCATGCGGCGGACCTTGAGGCCGGCGCAAAAGCCCTGGTGGACGCCGCGCTTGCCAACGGCAGCGACGATAATCTGACCGCGCAGCTGGTGCGCATCGAGACGTTACCCGACCGCGAGGCCGACGAGCTTTTCGAGTCCCTGGGCAGCCTGCCGTCACCCCCTGAACTGCGTGCGAACAGCGAGCTTGATGGCCTGCGGATCATCCGCCCGCTGCATGCCAGCGCCCGCAGTCACGTCTACCTGGCGCACGACCCACAGTCAGACCAGCATGTGGTGGTCAAGACCCTGGCCACCGAGCTTGCCGAGGACCCCGCAAGCGTCGAGCGGTTTGTGCGGGAGGAGTGGATCGCGCGTCGTTTGCACAATGCCCATGTGCTGTCAGCGCCCGCGCAGCGCGGACCAAGGCGCTATCTGTATACCGTTTGGGCGTACATTGACGGCCAGACGCTGACCCAGTGGATGCGCGACCATCCCGACCCAGAACTGGCCGACGTACGCGATATTATTGAGCAGGTGGCCAAGGGGTTGCGCGCTTTTCACCGGCTGGAAATGCTCCACCAGGATGTGCGTCCAGACAACATCATGATCGACCGCCACGGCACGGTCCGGCTGATTGATTTTGGCGCTACCCGGGTGGCGGGGATATCAGAGAACGGGCATCCCTCGACGGAGGGGGACCCGATACTCGGCACCGCCCAGTACACCGCGCCCGAGTATTTCCTAGGCGAGTCCGGCACGCCGCGATCTGACCTGTATTCGCTGGCGGTGATTGCCTATCAAATGCTGACCGGTACGCTGCCTTACGGTACTGAGGTGGCCAAAACCCGTACCCGAGCGGCCCAGTGCAAGCTCGCCTACCAGTCAGCGATCAGCGAAAACCGCGCGCTGCCCGCCTGGGTGGATACGGTGTTGAAAAAAGCCCTGCACCCCAATCCGGAGCAGCGCTACCCAGCGCTTTCGGAGTTCATCTTCGAGTTGCGCACGCCAAGCCCAGGGACCCTGAAACAGTCGCGGCCGCCGCTTCTCGAGCGTGACCCGGCGCGCTTCTGGCAGTGGCTATGTGCCGTGCTCGGCGTCATTATCGTGGCGCTTTTGGCCAACATGCCTCAATAGGTGGTCAGCTTGAGATAGGCCTGAACGCCATAGATCACCCGTTGCCAGTCGGTCATGGTGCTTTGGTATTCGTCGACGTCGAGCGTGTAATCACCGCCTTCGTTATGCCATAACATCAGAAAGTAGTCGTCGACCTCGCGCATCACGTCGGCATCGTTGGGGCCTGAGATCGTAAGGCTCGCCTCAAGGTTGTAGTTATCCATGTTGCGGCTGGTGAAGTTGGTGGAGCCGCTGATAATGGTGCTTTGTTGGGCCTGGCGCAGCATCATCATCTTGGGATGAAACTGCTCGATCTCAACGTCGTACCAGCGCACGCGCACGTTACCGTCGGTATCCTCAACAAGCTCTTCCACCACCGGACGGTTGGGCAGGCCGGTCTTTTCGCGGCCAAAAGCTTTCTTATTGGGATCAAGGATCAACGATACCTGGACGCCGCGCTGGCTGGCGTCGGTCAGCGCGTTGACGATCTCCCGGTCGGCGAGGTAGTACATCGCCAGCCACAGTTCGTCGTCCTCCCTGGCGCGTTCGATGGTGTCGAGCACGTTGTTCAGGGTCTGGGCTTCGGTGGTGTACTGAATGCTTAACTCACCGTTCTCGGGCTGTTCTTCAGGGGTGTAGTTTGGCAACTGAATACCGCTGTCGCCCAGGTCGATGACCGCCTGCTCGGCGCGTAACAGGTCGCCGATGATCGGCCCATCGATTTCAAACGCGACGTTCTCATGAAAGCCGGATTCATCGTGGGCATTGGCGGAGGCGACCAGCGCCGTTCGCTCGGTGATCACCACTTTGCGGTGATTGGCTTTGATATTAAACATATCCAAGTAGCCGCCCAGGTTGAATTTGGGCCCACCGTCAACAAACGGGTTTTCCCACCATTCGCCACCCAGATCGCCCAGCCACTGCGGCCCCATACGCCACAGCGATGAATACACCGGCGTTGAATCGCGCAGCCGGGTCAGGTTGGAGATCACCACGTCGATATCGGCCTCCCGCAGGCGATCGAGCCACTCGGCGGGGTAGGAGCCGTAGCCAGAATTAATGGCGTCGCTGATAAACACAATCGGCATATCGGGATGGGCGTCGCGTTTGCGAACTAACTGATCAACAAGGTTATCGCTCAGCGCGGGGTAATCTTCGGAGGGATCATTGACCAAGCCATTGACCATGAAGTTATCGATCACGATAAAGTCATCGGCGCGTTCGATCATACGCTCGACCTGGTCAAAAATTTCCTGGTCCACTTGCCGTTCGTCATCCGCGTGGTGCGTCAGGTCGCGGAAGAACTCAACATTGTCAGTTTGGTAAACCGGGCTGGCGTGGGAAATGCCGGGTGGCAACGGCTTTAGCTGATGGTACGCCATGAGGGTGAAATAGAAGGTGAGTAAGACCAAAACCACAACGCCCAGACGTCGTAACCAACGAACAAATTGTTTAAAGAATGTCACCCGAATCCCCAACCCAAGAATGTGACAGCAACATCGTTGCTGAGCGTGTCATTAAAGATAGTGGGTTCGGGGGCGTGCGCAATGAAAAGTGTTGAATCAGCAAGGGCTACTGATAACCCTTGGCCTGAAGTCGAAACAGCTTCGCATAGCGGCCGTCTGCCGCGAGCAGTTCTTCGTGGGTGCCGCGTTCGATGATGTGGCCCTGGTCGATTACCAGGATGAGGTCGGCGCTGCGCACGGTGGAGAAGCGGTGGGAGATCAGAATCGCCATCTTGTCCCGGCTGTGCTCGCGGAAGCGGGCGAATACTGCGGCCTCCGCAGCGGCATCCATGGCGGCAGTGGGTTCATCCAGCACGATGATGTCGGCGTTCTCGCGCATGTAGGCGCGGGAAAGGGCGATTTTCTGCCACTGGCCACCGGAGAGTTCCTGGCCGTTTTTGAACCAGCGACCCAACTGGGTCTGGTAGCCGCTGGCCATGGCGCTGATGAAATCATCCGCCATGCCGTGTCGGGCGGCTTGCTGCCAGCGCTGCTCATCCTCATAGGCATGGGTGTCGCCGACGCCCAGATTTTCACCCACCTGTAACTGGTAACGCACAAAGTCCTGGAAAATAACGCCGGTACGTTCGCGTAGCGCCTGGGTGCTCCAGTCGCGCAAATCGCTGCCGTCGAGCAATATTCGGCCTTCGGTGGGGTGATAGAGCCGCGTCAACAGCTTGATCAAGGTCGTTTTACCCGAGCCGTTTTCACCTACCAGCGCCAGGCTCTGCCCAGGAGACAAGTGCAGGGAAATATCGTGCAATACCGGTGAACTGCCGGGGTAGGCAAAGCTGACATTCTCAAAGCGAAGGCCGTCGCCGGGCAACACGCCCTGGGTCAGTGTTCCTGCGTGTGTCTCGACCGGCTGCTCCAGATACTCATAAAGGTTGGACAGATAGAGGTTATCTTCATACATGCCGCTGATCGCGGTCAGGCTGGCGGAAAGCGCGGCCTGGCCCTGCTTGAAGACCATCAGGTACATGGTCATCTGGCCGAGGGTCAGCGCGCCGGTAATCGTTTCAATCACCACCCAGGCATAGGCCGCGTAAAAGGTGAGCGTGCCAAGCAACCCCAGCACAAAGCCCCAGCTTTCCCGGCGCAGCGTCAGGCTCCGGTCTTCGGCAAACAGCTGGGTAAAAATATCGCGGTAGCGCTTGAGGAAAAGCTTCTCCAGGCCAAACAGCTTGACCTCTTTTATGCTGTCTTCTCGGGCGAGCACGGTTTCCAGATAAATTTGCATGCGGCTTTGTGGCGAGCGTCGGCGAAACAAGCGAAAGCCATCGCCCGAGAACTTGGCTTCGGACATAAATACCGGCAGGGCACCGGCCACTAGAATCAGCAATGCCCAGGGTGAGAACTGCACCAGCAAGACCCCAAAGCTGCCCAGCGAGATCGCGTTCTGTAATAGCCCAAAGGTTTTATTCACCAGGGCGAGAGGGCGCGTTGAGGCCTCGCGCCGCGCCCGAGTTAGCTGGTCATAGAGCTCGGAATCCTCGAACTGGCTAAGCGACAGCTGGCCCGCCTTCTCCAGGATCATCACATTGACCTTTTGCCCCAGTAGTGCCCGCAGCAGCGACTGCTGAGCCGACAGGCCTCGCTGGGCGAGCGCGATAAGCGCAATGATAAGCGCCTCGAAGGCCACCAGTTTGAGCACCGGCGTGATGGACACCAGCAGGTTGGGGTCGGTGGCGGCTTGATGCGTTTCCATCGCATTGACCACGCCATCAACGATCAACTGGCCGACCCAGGCCGCCACGGCGGGCAGCACCCCGGCCACCAGCGTGCACAGCGCCAGGCCAAGCATCATCCACCGTGAGGTCTCCCATACCAGGCCGAGCGCCCGGCGGCTATAGCGGAAGACACCAAAAAAGCTGCTGAGCGGCGATGACGAAGAAGCATCGGGGGACGAGGGTGGCGACATAATAGAACGGGCAAGGACCTGGCAGATACGGAGAGCCATGATGCGATGGTTAACCGTGGATAGCCAGTTCAACCCAGCAAAAGCCCGCCATAAGCAGATAATTAGCCATCCCAACCGCCGTTTGCCTGCAACGGCAATACGGCGGAGAGCCAGTGTTAGGGGTGAGATATTACCAGGGAAGGACAGCCCCATCGGTGCGTGGCTCGGTGCCGCCTTGGAGCACGCCGGTGTCAGCATTGCGCAGAATGATTTGACCACGGCCAAAGCTGATGGAGTCGGCAACCTTGACGATGTTGTGGCCACGCCGGGCCAGGGCAAGCGCTAAGTGATTGGGGAAATCGGCTTCGACTTCGATGGTCTTGCCTTGGGTCCACTTCCAGCGTGGCATATCAAGCGCCGCCTGGGGATTAAGTTGATCCTCCAGCATTGCCGTCACCACTTGCACATGGCCTTGGGGCTGCATGTAGCCGCCCATCACACCAAAGGGCCCAACGGCCTGGTTATCCTTGGTAATAAAGCCCGGGATGATGGTGTGGTAGGTGCGCTTGCCGGGGGCGAGTGCATTCGGGTGCTGCGGGTCGAGTGAGAACGACCAGCCGCGGTTTTGCAGGCTGATGCCGGTCCCAGGTACCACCATGCCAGAGCCAAAACCTTTGAAGTTGCTCTGAATCAGCGACACCATATTGCCGTCGCTGTCGGCCGTCGCAAGATACACGGTGCCACCCTTGATCGGGTTGCCGTGCTTGGGGTCAACGGCCTGTTCACCGATCAACGCGGCACGCGCTTTTAAGTAATCATCGTCCAGCATCTGATCAACAGTGGGGCGCATGGCATCCAGATCGGTAACGTGCGCGAAACCATCAACGTAAGCCAGTTTAGTGGCTTCAATGCGGCGGTGGAGCGTTTCGACCGGGTCCGATCCTGCTTCGCCAAGACGCTCAAGCATACCCAGCGCTTGCAGCACGATCATGCCGCTGCCGTTGGGGGGGATTTCCCAGATGTCGTGGCCTTTGTATTTCACGCTAATCGGATCGACCCACTCCGGCTGGTAAGCCGCAAGATCTTCTTTGCGTAATAGACCGCCACTTTCGCGGGAAAAAGCATCAATGGCGTCGGCCAGTTCGCCTTTGTAAAACGCGTTGGCGTGGGTGTCAGCAATCGCTTTTAGGCTTTTTGCATGACCTTCAGAGCGCCAAAGCTCACCGGGCTGCGGCGCTCGACCTTCGGGTGCAAAGGTGTCGAACCAGGGTTTGAAGGAGGCGTCGTCATAGGCTGAGTAGTTAGTAAAAGCGTCCTTCCACATTTGATGGATGACGGGAGAAACGGGGAAGCCTTCATCGGCCAAGGCGATGGCCGGAGCTAACAACTCAGCAAACGGCAGCTTGCCGAAGCGCTCAGACAATGCCGACCAGGCAGCGGGAGCGCCGGGTACCGTGACAGGCAACATGCCGTGGTTGGGTATCGCGTCATGGCCTAGTGATTTGAGCTTTTCAATGGTTGCCGCTTGAGGCGCAGGCCCACTGGCATTCAGGCCATGCAGCTTACCGTTTACCCACACAATAGCGAAGGCATCGCTGCCAATCCCGTTGGACGTGGGTTCGACCACCGTCAATGCCGCTGCAGTGGCAATGGCGGCGTCAATGGCATTACCGCCTTGCTGCAAAATAGTGATACCCACTTGCGCCGCCAATGGCTGAGAGGTCGCGACCATGCCACGTTTGCCGAAGGTTGCCATACGTCGCGAGGCGCTGGGGTAGTAGAGTGCATCGTGTTGCATATCAGAGTCCTTTTAACGATCAAACGTTTTCTTGTTGGGCCGCCTGTTTTAAACGCCGTATCTTTCGATCCTGATAGAGAGAAAACAGGATGGAGGCGATGGCCAGTGCCAAGAAAAGAGCCGAGAGAGGGCGGGTTAAGAATGTTAACCAGTTGTCATTGAGTTCCAGGGCACGAAATAGCTGCCGCTCAAGGTTTTCGCCAAGTACGACGCCCAGTATTAGCGGTGTAAGAGGCACCTCGGCTTTCCAAAGTAGGTAGCCGATAACGCCAAAAATAAACAGCACCCAAATATCAAACAGGTTGTTATTCAGGGCATAAGCGCCAATGGCACACAGCATTAACACAACGGGAACGAGGATCTGTTGGGGGATCAACGATATCTTGGCAAACCAGCGCACCAGTAGCAGGTTACATAGCACCATGACCACCGCACCAATCAGCAGGCTGGCGTAAATGGCACCCACCAATACCGGGTTTTGTTCAAACATCATCGGCCCCGGCGTAATGCCGTGGAGAATCAGTACGCCCATCATGATCGCCATGGGAAGATCGCCAGGGATGCCGAGTGCCAGTGTGGGGACAAAGGCACCGCCCGCCACCGCGCTGTTGGACGCTTCCGAAGCAACGATGCCGCTAGGCGTACCCGTGCCAAATTCTTCCGGATGACGGGAGAACTTCTTGGCTTGGTCGTAGCTTAAAAAGTTAGCCACCGTGCCGCCAGTACCCGGCAATGCACCGACGAGGCTGCCTATTAATGAAGAGCGTAGGGTATTTAGCTTTTGCCCCGCCATGTCCTTGATAATTTGGCCGTAGGGAATGGTGACATTGGTGTCGACTTTTTTAGCGTCGTGACCTTCATCTTTTATTTTTTCAATGTTTCCAAGTAACTGAGAAAAAGCAAAAATACCAATCATGACCGGTAGAATTTCAAACCCTGAACCCAAGGCAGGTAGGCCAAAATCAAAGCGAAGGTTGCTGTTACGATCATAGCCAACGGTGGTGATCAAAAGCCCCAAGGCAGCGGCGAGTAGGCCTTTAAGTAGCGCACCATTTGATAGCCCCGCGACCAGTGTCAGTGCGAATACAATCAGCGCGGTGATTTCCCACGGGCGAAAGTTCATGCTGAAGCTGGCAATTAACGGCCCGAAAAAGACCAGTACCGCCACGCTGATCAGGGTGCCCAGGAAAGAGGCCGCAACCCCTATACCGAGGGCGCGCCCCGGCTCGCCTTTTTGCGCCATGGGGTAGCCGTCATAGACGGTGGTGATAGAGGAAGGCGTGCCGGGAATACCGAGCATAACGCCGGACACGATCCCGCCGGAGTATCCCCCTACAAACACGCCGACCATCAACGACACACCGCTAACGGGGTCCATGGCAAAGGTGAACGGAAATACCACCAGAATCGCCATGGTGACAGTAAAGCCGGGAATGCTGCCGCCGATGATACCGAACAGCACGCCGATAAGTATGAGGCCCAAAACCGATGGTGAGCCCACCTCAGTGAGGGCTTGGAGAAAAAAGTTCGTCATTATTGACTCCACAGGTTAGGGCAGCCAGACATTCAGGCCATAGCGAAAAATGACAAATATCGCGATAGCCAAGGTGCAACTGATCGTGAGGTTAATAACCCACTTGCGACGTGTATCAATGCCCATGAGGAGTGCAAAGGACGCGATCAGGAAGCCCAGGGTGGCAGCGATATAGCCCACTAACGGAAGGAGTGCTGCATAAAGCCCAAACAGTAGAAAGAGTGCAAGAATGGTACGTCGACGTTGAAACCATTCGTTGATGCGGGTGCCCAGCCCCGCCTGTTCAGGCACTTTTACCAATAGGGAACGCACTAAAATCAATAGTGACAACAGCCCAATCACGACCAATAAAATACGCGGAAAAAGTGCTGACCCATAAGGCTGCCAAGCGGTAGGTGGGCGGATATCACCCGATGCGATCCACATGACCGCAACAATAAGCAATAGCGCCAACGCCAAGGCGCGGTCTTTGGTTAGGGTTAGCATGATAGAAGCCTCCCGGCCTCCCTGGCCTTGAATTAGGGCCAGGGAGGACGTCATCAGTTCTGGAATTCAATGTTTTCAGCGGCGGCTGAAAGGGCGGCTTCGTTGTCTTCAAGGAATTCGTGATAGTCCTCACCGGCAAGAAACTGCACCACAGAACCAAATTCATTTTCGATGCGGCTCTGTACTTCTTCATTTTCCAGTGCTTCGCCGTAGGCTTCGGCGATGGTATCGATGACTTCCTGCGGTGTTCCTTTCGGTGCGAAAATGCCACGGCTGGTGGAGTGATCCATTTCGATGCCCTGTTCACGCAGCGTTTCGACATCGGGCATGCTTTCAAGACGCTCAGGGTGGGCAATGCCTAAAGGTCGGAAGCTGCCATCTTCAAAGTAAGAACCACCAGAAGGCAGATTGAACATGGCGAAGTCGACTTCCTCTGCCATTAAAGCAGACACTTGTTCACCAGTGTCTGGATAGCCGACAAGCCTCACGTCATCCATCTCAATGCCGGCTTCCTGGAAAAATTGCGCCCAGAAGAAGTGATCGGTCGAACCGGGAATCATGCTAAAGCGAACGTCGCCTGGGTTCTCACTCACGTAATCGGCAATTTCGTCAGCACTCTGGACAGGGTGGTCGGAGTGAGCCGTGGGAATATTGATGGTCTGTGTCAGCAGGGCAACAGGTTCAAAGGCGTCGTAGGAATAGTCAACAGTGCCAGCAAGCTTTGAAAGGGCAATGGTATCGTGGCTGCCGAGTACCGTGTAGCCATCTGGATCGGCATCTTTCACGTCACGAGAGCCAAGCGTCGCCCCTGCGCCTGCCATGTTGACGGGGACGATGGACTCGCCCAGCGTTTTTTCCGCTTCCTGGGAAATAAGGCGGAAAATGATGTCCGTGGCGCCGCCAGGTCCGTAAGGAATGATTAGGCGGACATCCTGTTCTGGATAGTCAGCGTGAGAAGTGGTGGCAACGGCCATACCAGACACAAGTCCGATGGCGGTTAGGGTCGAACGTAGAGTGAATTTTGAACGCGTCATTTTGTTACACCTTTATGGTTAAGGTTGGTGTGATGATGGCCGTCGGAGCTGTGACGGCACGGTGAGCGCGTGATCCTTTCCGGGTTTTTGTTTTCTGAGATATTCGGATACCACTTTTTAGCCGAGAAGCAATCCTCCGTAAGCAAGTGCCCCCAATACCACGTAGGCGGGGTGGATATTGAATCTGACCAACGCAAGTGCCGCTATTGCGCCAATGATCAGCGTGTGTACCGTGCCGCTGGTATTAATACTTTCCAGCAAAAAACCAAGCGTCAGCCACCCCATCATCATGGCGATGACCGGGCGAACCCATTGGCTCATGCGTTTGACCCGTGGCGATTCGCGATGGCGGTACAAAAGGCCCAGCGCACCCAGCATCAGCAGCAGCGTTGGAACGACCGTAGCGACGACCGCGACGACAGCGCCGCCAATGCCGGCCACTTCGTAGCCGATATAACCGGCCATTTTGGTGGCGATGGGACTTGGCAGCGCATTGCCAAGCGCCAGGGTTTCAGCAAAGGTCTGCGCGGTCATCCAGTCATAGCGGCCCACCACTTCAGCCTCGATGAGTGGAATGATCGCCGGGCCGCCGCCGTAGCCGATGACGTTAGGGATAAAAAACGCGAGAAACACGTCCCAGTAGATCATGCTGACTCCTTGGCGTTTTTGTTACCCGTGGGGCGCAGCAGGGCGACAAGCAGAATGGCGCCTATTACCCAGCCGGGATGGATGCCAAGCCAATAAATTAGCCCCGCCGCAATGATTGCCATGAAGCCGCTGGCCAGCCAGCCCAGCGCCGCCTGGGATTTGTCGAAAAAATCCCAGGTGAGCTGTGCCATCATGATCATGACCACGGGCACCACCGCCTGGCCCATGCCGCGGATCCAGGCGACATCGCGGTAGCGGCTGAAAATGCCTAACATGACGATCATGGCGATGATCATGGGGACGATGATCGCGACGACGGCAGCGATACAGCCAGCAACACCGGCTACCCGATAGCCGATGTAGCCGGGCATCTTGGTGGCGATAGGGCCGGGTAACGTATTGCCGATGGCCAGCACGTCGGCGAATTCTTCATCGCTGAGCCAGTGGTGGCGGGTGACGACTTCTGCGTGCACCAGCGGTATCATGGCAGGCCCGCCGCCGAACCCCAGCAGACCGACGCGAAAGAAAGCCCAGAAAAGTTGCCAGATGGGCGTCGATGAGGTCATCGGTGACGGCCTTGCAAGGCCAAAAACGTGAAATAGCGCATAGCCGACCCTTATTTATCGTTTGTCAGTTAAAAAATCGATTATTCTATATAAAATAGAATATAGGCGAGGGCTTCCTAGGGCGTCAACTACTGTGTGGTTTAGCATGGAAGCCGGAATGAGAAAGGACCTTACATGAATCAACATCTTCAACCGGTTATCAGTACGGCGTCGAGCCGGATTTATGAAACGCTGCGGCGGGATCTGGTCGGCGGGCGATTTGCGGCAGGCGAGAAATTGGCGATCAATGCGCTCAAAGAGCATTATCACGTTGGTTTGAGCCCGCTGCGTGAGGCGCTAAATAAGCTGGCCGCCTATGGCCTGTTAATCCAGGAAAACCAGCGTGGCTTCAGAGTGCCGACGCTGAGCCGTGCCGAGCTTGACGACATTGCCAGCATGCGTCTTGAACTGGAGGGCATGGCGTTCGAGCGGGCGATTCAGCATGGCGATGCCGTGTGGGAAGCCGAACTGCTGGCCGCGGCGCATCGCCTGAAGCGTGCGGATATGTCGCTTGAGAAAGGCGAGGAATGGGAGGCGCTACACAGCCAGTTTCACCGCACGCTGGTCGCTCCCTGCGGCTCTGTCTGGCTGTTGCGCTTTATCGAACAGCTCCACGACCAGTTTGACCGTTACCGCCGCCTGGGGCCAAAAATGCCCACGGTTCGTCAGACGCTGGACGATCAGCACCACCAGCTCGTGGAGCTGGCCCTTCAGCGCGACCGCAAGGCCGCCCGGGCGCTCATGGATGATCACATTCAAAAATCCTACCAGGTGGCGTTAAAACGTTACGAGGCGCACGCCTGATCAGGCGCTGACGTGTAAACTGTCGCCCGCCGCGCTGGGCACCGGCGACGCCAATACAGGGGAGCAGCATGCAGGACGCCGATAAAACGGTCATCGCCCAGACGCTAAACTGGGTAAACAGCTTTATTGTGGCCCACGACATCTGCCCGTTTGCGCAGCGAGAGCTTAAGCGTGACGCGGTGCGTGTCGAGGTGGTGCGCTCCAAGAAAATCGAGGTGGCGCTCGAAGAGCTGATGGTCGAGGTGCAGTGGCTGGATGAGCACCCGGACACGGAAACGACGCTGCTAGTATTTCCCACGCTGTTCAAGAGCTTCGACCACTACCTGGACTTTATCGACCTGGCAGAAAGCATCCTGGTCGACCAGGGATATGAAGGGATCTATCAGTTGGCGAGCTTTCACCCGGATTACTGCTTTGCGGATGCGGACCCGAGCGACGCCGCCAACTATACCAATCGTTCGCCCTACGCCATGGTGCATCTGCTCCGCGAGGAAAGTGTGGCCCGGGCGATCGATTATTACGGCGACACGGCGGCAATCCCTGAGCGCAACGTCGCATTGCTCAACGGTATGGGTAGTGACGCCGTCGAACAGCTATGGCAGCGCAGCTGCGCTGTGAATCCTCAAGGCTGATGAATCACTAGCTGGTGCTTGCCCTTTTCTTTGGCGACATACAGGGCCGCGTCGGCGAACTGCATGACCTCTTCGATATCGCGGCTGTGGTCCGGCCACCAGGCAGCCCCCAGGCTGCAGTTGACCGTGACCTGCAGTTCTTCGGGAAGAGCGACCGGCTGGGCGATGGTCGTCAGTAGCCGTTCGCTGATCGCCTGGGTGAGCGTCGGCAACTGGTGAGAAGGCGCCTTCAAGACCATCACGAATTCGTCACCGCCCCAGCGGGCGACAATGTCGTTGGCCCGCAGAACCGACTGCAGGCGCTGGGTGATATCGATCAGCAACAGATCGCCGGCGTGATGGCCGAGTTCGTCATTGACCTCTTTAAAGCCGTCCAGGTCGATGAAGATAAGCGCAATGCTTTGCTGCTCGCGCTTGGCTTCGGGCAGCAGGTGTAACAGGTAGCGATTGAGAAAGGTCCGATTGGGCAGTCCCGTCAGCGGGTCGCTATTGGCCAGATCTTCGAGTTGACGAATGGTACGGTGCTGATCGAGCAGGCGTCCGACCATGTTGCGCATCGAAATGGAAAGGCGCATCAATTCTGGCGAGCCTGTTTCAACGGGAATGTTATTGGCCGGCCGGGCCGCGTCGTGGATAGTATCCGCGGCGTGGGAGAGCCGGGTCAGGGGGGCCGTCAGCCGGGACGCCACTAGCCAGCCAATCACCGCAAAGACCAGCGCCAACACCAGGCCAATGCCCATGATCACCCGTTGCAGACGCTGCACCGGCGCAAACGCCTGGTCGACGGGCTGGCGGCTGACCGCCACCCAGCCCAGCCCCGGAAAGTCTTCAAAGCCCTGGCTTCGCGCCATGCCGGTGACGTAGCGCCGGCCGTCGGGCCAGGTCTCGATGCTCCAGGAAGGACTCGATGTATCGGAGGATGGCAGCGGTGACAGTCCCTCAATGGGGTTGCCCAGCATCTCGTCGGGGCCGAGCAGGACGGTGCCTTCGGCGGACAGCAACAGCATTTCGGTGTCTTGCCGGGCTTGCGCGGGGGAGAACATGGCGCGCTGAATATAGGCGGCCCATTCCCAACTGAGGTGAACGGCAAGCACGCCCAGAAAACCGTCGTTCTGGCCGTAAACCGGCGTGGCAACATCGACGAACTGCAGCGCTTCGCCGTAGGGATTGGGGAGACGCTGGGAGAGCAGGACGGCGTCATGAACATCGCCTATCCACATGCCGTCGCGGCCGTTCTGAAATACCGGGCGCTCGGCAATGGAGGTGCCTTCCAGAATCCCCCCGGTTGCGGCCTGGACCACACCCTTGTCGTCGGTAAAGCCAATCCAGGACACCACGTTATAGTTGTCCTGCAGGGCTTCCAGCTGGGCGCGGAGCTGGTCGTTGTCAATACCGCTGGTCAGCGCTTCGATGCCCAGCAGCAGTTTCACTTCCTTGATGCGGGCATCCATGCTGCGGTCGAGTTTGTCGACCATCTGGTAGGCGGACTCTGCCGTGGACGCGCCGATGTTGGCTTCTAATTGATCAGCCGACTGGCGAGCGGCGACCCAGCCAAGCAGCGCGGTAATGCCAAACACCAGGGCGACCACCAGCAGCGTAAAGCGCGTACGAAGGGAAATGCGGCGTAACCGCACAAGATCAGGCATTACCAGCGTCTCAGTGATGGGGAAGCGTCGAGAGAATGTGAGTCATAGAACCATGCTGGGCCGGGATCAACAACCCACATTCATGCTATTGACGTGCGCGGTTTTAACGCTGGCAGTGGCCGGGGTCACGGGTGGGGCGGCGCTTATCCTTCAGCGCGCCGCGTCGGCAACGATCTGGTAGCTTTTCAGCCGATCCTGATGGTCGTAGAAATCGCTGTTGATCATCAGCTCGTTGGCCCCCGTGCGTGCCTGAAACTCGCCCAGTTGGGCTTTGACCGTTTCGGGGCCGCCAATGATGGCAGCGCCCAGGAATTGCTCGACCTGGGCGCGTTCCATGGGCGTCCAGTCCAACTGCTCAACCGGGGGCATGGACACCGTGGGCTTGCCGCGGATCAGGTTGAGGAATTTCTGCTGGGCCGTGGTCGCCAGATAATGGGCCATGGCGTCGCTCTCGGCTGCGATCACTGGCAGACCGACCGTTGCGTAGGGGGCATCCAGATGGGCCGACGGCTGGAAGTTGTCGCGATACAGGCGTAGCGCCTCGAACAGGTAACCGGGCGCGAACTGGGCGGCAAAGGCAAAAGGCAGACCCAGCTTGGCGGCCAGCTGTGCGCTGAAGCCGCTCGACCCCAGCAGCCAGATAGGCACGTGGGTGCCCTGGCCGGGCACGGCCTTGACGCGTTGCTGGGGCGAGGCATCGCCAAGATAGCCGCGTAGTTCGTCGAGCTGGGCGGGGAAGTCGTCCACCCCGGCCCGGGCATGGCGACGCATCGCCTGCATGGTGGCACCGTCGGACCCGGGCGCGCGGCCAAGGCCCAGGTCGATGCGCCCCGGGTAAAGCGTTTCGAGCGTGCCAAACTGCTCGGCCACCACCAGCGGGGGATGGTTGGGCAGCATGATGCCGCCGCTGCCGACGCGAATACGCGAGGTTTGCCCGGCGATATGGCCGATCAGCACCGCCGTCGCGGCGCTGGCGATTCCCTCGATGTTGTGGTGTTCCGCCAGCCAGTAACGTTCATAGCCCAGCTGTTCGGCCAGTTGGGCAAGTGACACGCTATCCTGAAACGTTTCGGCAGCGCTGCCGCCCTGACGAATCGGGGCTAGATCCAATACCGATAGCGCGGTAGACGCGAGTTCGCTCATGCATCACCTGTTGAGCCGTACAGAGAAGGCGTGCCCGACATGGCTCGACGTGGTGACGTCGAGCGGATCATTAGCACGCTTGTTATTTACTCGTTATGCGGCCGGTACCGTTGAATTGCAAGGCGGGGCGCTATAAAAGCGGTCATTCAACCGGCGGGGTGGGGCGGATCAATATTTCATTGACGTCGACATGGGCGGGCTGTGACAGCGCATAGACCACCGCATTGGCAATGTCGCGATCTTCCAGCGCATGCTCGGGCGGTTCGTCAAAGAAAGGGGTGTCGACCATGCCGGGTTCTATCAGCGTGACTCGCATGCCGGTACCACGCAGCTCCTCGCGAAGGTTATAGCCGATGCCGGTCACTGCCCACTTGGTGGCGCTGTACATTGAGCCCGGGATGGTCGCGCGCCCGGCGGCCGAGCCGGTCAGCAACACATGGCCTTTGCTACGTTTGAGCGCTGGCAGGCAGGCCTGAAGCGTTAACCCGACGCCGTAGACGTTGGTCAGGATCATGTCTTTCCAGCGCTCATGGTCGGCGCCACTAAAGCCACCTGGCGTTCCGCCGCACCCGGCATTGGCGAAAACCGCATCGAGGCGGCCGAAGGTTTCCAGGGCTTCGTCGACCATCGCCTGCTGGGCGTCCATCCGGGTAACGTCGAGTTCACAGGTCAGCACGTTCTCAGGCCCAAGTTCCTGGGCGAGCGCACTGAGCTTATCCGTGGAGCGGGCCGCCAACACCAGTTTGTAGCCTTCCCGGGCCGCTGCGCGCGCCGTAGCAGCACCGATGCCGCTTGAGGCTCCCGTGATCAGTAATACGCCTTTGTGCATCCTTTGCGCTCCTTGCGGTTAACCATAAGTATCCCCTCAGGATGGCTAACGAAGCGCCATTGTGCAAATCATAAGCCTGCAAACGACTGGGTCGCGTGTTTCAGGGTTGGGCTTCCTTGCGCTTTAATATGGTGGAAAGGTCGAGAATCGACTGGGCCATGTCCGCCATGCTTTTGCTCTGATTCATGGAGGTGGTACGCAGAAAGCGATAAGCCTCTTCCTCCGTCATTCCCTGGTGAGCCATGATCAGGCCTTTCGCCCGCTCGATCAGCTTGCGCTCGCGCAGCGCTTTTCGGGTGTTTTCCAGCTCGTCGCTGAGCCCTTGCAGGCGGCTGGACTGGGCCTGGGTAAGCTCGATGAGCGACCGGCCCAGTGGCGAGTTGAGCGCACTGGCGGTCAGGTCGCCCAGCGGCTCGGCGCTGGTCAACGCCAGCAGCTGTGCGCAGGGAGCCGGGGTGTTTGTGCAGGGGTCTGTCTTGGCTTTTTCCAGCGCGGCGTTGGCCTGATCGATCTTGCGATGGCAAAGCGCGGTGAGCTGGGCATTGAGCGTGTCCTCGACGTTCTTGATGCTGTCGATACGCAAGGTGGTCAGCTCGTACCAGGTTTCTCCCAGCGAATCCGACGAATCAGGATGTGAACGCCGCTGGCAGGCTATGTCGCGCAAATGGCCGATGCCGGACAGGGTGCGCGGCGACAGTTCCTGCTGCCAGCACTCCTGGGCGTCGGGTGAGGCAAACTCCTCAAAGGTATCAAAGCAGCGTTGCTGGTCATTGATAAGCTGGGTGAGCAGGGCACCGTGGGCATCGTCAAAGTACCCCTGGGTAAAGCCAAAGGCACCGCAGGCGCGTTCCTGCCCGGCCAACTCTTTACCCTGCATCAAATGAAAAATGGCCACCAGCGCGCGGGTGATATCCGGATCGACGGCTGTATCGGCGGCTTCGAAGACGATCGCCAGCAACCCGCTGGTCAACTGGTTAAACGCCTGAGTGGCCGCATCGGGAGTAATGGCAAAGGTGTCGATGGCGTGGCGCAATGCGCCAAGCTCGTCCAGCGCGGCCCAAACCGTGGCAATCCGGCGCAGTAGGCGGGCCGCCGCCTGAGGCCTGGCTTCCTGGCTCAACGCCTCGAGCCGACGGCGCATCAGGGCTTCAGCATCCTGACTGTGCTGCTGGTAAGTCGCACGCCGCTCCTTGAAGCGCGCACCCTGGGAGACGAGAAAAATCGTCGACGCCCCCCGTTCACGCTGCAGCATATGGATGAAGTGGCTGATATCGCCGACAATGTCGCACGTCGTGGCCAGATGGGTCAGGTTGTCGATATCGCAACGTTTGGCGGTTAACAGTAACTGTTGAGCTGAAGACATAGTGCGTTTCCTTGTGGCTCACCGCCAGGACGGCGCACCTGCGTAAAGGCGCGCCGTCGGCGTCGTTTAACGTAACGATAGGGCACCGGCACCTGTGTCGTCACCCACCGCCTCGCGATAGGCCATGGCTTCTTCGGCTTCCTGCGCATCGCTGAAGCGCACCAGCAACACGCATGAGGCCAGCGCCAATACCGCCAGGCCAAGATAGAGCAGCCCCTGCTGATAGGTCAGGCTTTCGCTCCGGAACAGAAAGGCAGCGGACACCGCACCGACGTTGCCGCCCGCGCCGACGATACCGGCCACTGCCCCCAGGGCCTTTTTATTGATGAACGGAACCACGCCATAGGTCGCGCCCTCGGCCATCTGCACAAACAGGCTGAAGACCAGCATGATACCGATGGCCAGGCTTAATACATGCATCTGCGAGAAGGCAACCAGCGCAATCCCTTCGCAAATCAGCGCCACCAATAACCAGCGCACGCGTCCTTTCAGGCCGCCCTGTTTGGCGAACAGATCGGAAAACATGCCGCCCAGGGTACGCGCGAAAATATTCATCAGCCCAAATAGCCCGGCAATCATACCGGCGGTTGCAAGCGTCAGCTCGAAATTATCGAAAAAGTAGATCGCGGCAATGTTGTTGATCGTCAGCTCTACGCCAAAACAAATGCCATACACCACAAACAGGGCCCATACGCGAATATCCTTCGCCGCTACGATAAAGCTTTGTAGCGCGCCGTGTTCGCCACTGGCGGGCGGTAACTCGCCGCGAGCGCGCAGCTCGTCGAAGTTGCCATCAGGGGCATCCTGGGTAAACAGCCAATAGGCAATGCCGGTAAAGAACAGCACGACGCCCGGCACGACCATGGCTAACCGCCAGCCCAGGGCTTCGTTGACGCCCAGCATCAGCATGCCGGCAAAGATCAGCGGCATCACGATCTGGGTGGTACCCCCGCCCAGGTTGCCCCAGCCCGCGCTGGTGGCGTTGGCTGTGCCAACGACGTTGGGCGCGAACATGATAGAGGTATGGTACTGGGTAATCACGAATGATGCGCCGATGGCGCCGATGGCGAGCCGCGCCATGAGGAAGGTCTCGAAGCTATCGGCCAGGCCAATGCCCATGACCGGGATCGAGCCGAGCAGCAGCAGCCCCGAATAGGTTTTGCGCGGCCCCAGCCGGTCACACAATACGCCAATCACCAGGCGGACGATGACGGTAATGGCGACCGAAGCAATGATCGTGTTGCCAATCTGGGTCTGGGTAAGGGCAAGATCTTCGCGCACCACCGCCATGAGCGGGGCGATGCCGAACCAGCCGAAAAAGCAAAGGTGGAAAGCAAACTAGGAAAAATGGAACGCGCGCATTTGCGGCGTCGAAAAATTGAGCAACCGGATGCGGTTGGCTTTGTTGCGAATATCCATGGGATGGCCTCACGGGTCCTATTACGAGTTCAATACCCTGCGCAATCACGCAGCGTCATCGGTTCACGAGAACATGCCTTCTTCATTGAAGGTCAGGTTCGACGCACTCGTACCCAGAAGGGCCTGGTCCACGCCTACCACCACTGCCCAATACTATGCAAAGTGGTTGCCATGGCGTTGTTTTTTTATTTTTATCAGCTAATTACATTTAATAGATCGGATGATGCAAGGGGATAGCACCCGACCCGTGCTGCATTGTTGGGCACTGGCATACGCGGTTTGACTTATATTGGTGCCTCGGCAGGCGCCGAGCTGTCGTCCAGATAGACGTCATCGATATCCAGCGTCGAGTGATGGCCCAGCGCGTCGATGTTGTCCTCCAGCCAGCGGTCGGCCGCCGCGCGCCCCTGTTCAAACAGATGGCACAGGAAAGGCCATTCGGCGTTGAGCTTGCTGGACACAGAGAGCTCCTGCAGCGCGCCCTCGCCGCTGATGCGGTGAAACAGTGCCTGCTGATAGCAGTTCTCGATGCCCTGGGCGTCAAGCACCTGCTTCAGCATGGCGATCATGCGTATCTCTTTTATCAGCGCCGAATTGAAGGTGATCTCGTTGAGGCGGTTCATGATGCCCGAAGCGGTGGTCGGGACCGTGTCCCGGCGAATGGGGTTGATCTGAACCAGCAGAATGTCCCGGGCGCTACATTCCTCCATCAGCGGAAACAGCGCCGGATTGCCCATATACCCGCCGTCCCAGTAGGCTTCCCCGTCAATTTCAACGGCCTGGAAAACAAACGGCAGGCAGGCCGACGCCATGATGGCTTCCAGGGTCATCTCCTGGCGGCGGAACACCCGTTGCTTACCGGTGCGCACGTTAGTGGCCGTCACGAACAGCTTGAGCTGCTCGCAGCGGCGAACCCGGTCAAAGTCGATTCGCTCAGCGACAATTTCACGCAGCGGGTTCACGTTTAATGGGTTGAACTGATACGGCGAGACCAGGCGGCTCATCAGGTCCATGGCGATATAGCCCGGCGAGTGCGCAAGGCTCCAGTTGCCGGTCAGTTTATCAAGCGGCGTGCGTCGGATAGGGCTTGCCATGCCTGCACGGCTGACTGCCTGCCAGAAGTCGTGGAGGGCGGTGCGGGCGGTTTCCTTGTTGCCGCGGGTCAGGGCATCGGCCATCACCACGCCGTTCATCGCCCCGGCGCTGGTGCCGCTGATACCCTCGATCTCGATGCGGTCATCCGCCAGTAAGCGATCAATGACGCCCCAGGTATAGGCACCGTGGGCGCCGCCCCCCTGTAAGGCCAGGTCTAACGATTTGGGTTGAACCATCGGCTTGCCTCCGTGCAGTGGGTGATCGATAAACCACCAAGTGGCTACCAGCATGGCACATCGAGGTCTGGAACCGTTATCCTCCGGGTGATTTGGCGGTCATTCGGCCCTGCCATTCGGCCCTGCCATTCGGCTAGTCGCGCTGTGCGAGCGACGGCGTATTCGGGCAGTTGATCACCTGGGACGTGGCTAACCATTCTTGATCCGGATAGTACGCGAAAACATAGTGGTCTTCTTTCAGGCTGTCGATCAGCGGGTAGGTCACTTCTTCGCGAACCGCCGGGCAGCCATGACTTCGCCCTAGCCGCCCGGTTTGATCGATGAAGGCTTCGCTGACGTAGTCGGCGCCGTGAATCACGATGGCGCGCTCAAAGGCGTTATCGTTAACGTTGGCTTCCAGTCCTTCAAGGCGCAGCGAGTAGCCGTTGCGGCCGTAGTAGCTGTTCATTGTCTTGAACAGGCCGATGCTCGACTGATGGCTGTCGGGAATATTGGAAAAGTTTTCCGCCACGGCATCGCCGGACCCTTGCCCGTGGGAGACAAGCTCCTTGAACATCAGCTCGTGCTGCGCCAGGTCGAACACCCAGAGGCGCGGTTCAGTTGACGGTAGCGAGTAATCAATTACGGCCAAGCGCTCTGCATGGGGATCGCGGCAGCTAAGCGCCTGGGCGGCCAGGCGGAGTGCCTCCGGGCTGGCGCTGGGGGCAAGCTGGAGCAACTGGTGATGCAGGGGCAGAACACCGTGAGGCGGGGCGGCATTGACCTGGCTGAAAAAGCTGGCTGCGTGAAGCGGCAGACTCAATAACGTGAATGGTAGGCAGGCAAGCCATGCACGCGACGAAAAAAGTGGCATCATAGAAGTCCATCCTGCAAGTGGCACGCGGTGAGGCTGATGCCAACCGGCTATTATAAAAGGGAAGTACACCGCATTGTCGGGATGATCATAGTAACGCAAGGAGTGGGCAATGAACGAGCGGCAGCCATTAAGACGATGGGCGATAGGGGTGGCGCTTTGCCTGAGCGTAGGCGTGGTCGGAAGCGCGGGGGGCGATGCCTCGCCGCTCTTGAGCGAGGCACTGGAAGCGCGTGTGACCCAAAGTGATCAGCGGCTGCCCGTCGAGCGCTTTTATGCGTACCGCGACTACCAGCCGGTGTGGACGGATGCAGCAAGTGTGGCGGCGCTGATCGCCGGGCTCAACGAGCTCGCGCAAGACGGCCTCAATCCAGACCATTACGAGGCTGGGGCTTTGATGGGGGCGTTTGAACGTAGCCAGGCAGCCGGGACAGCGGCTCAGGTGGCCTTTGAGCTACAGGCCAGTCAGGCGCTGTTGCAGGCGCTGGACGACCTGAACCGCGGACAGCTGAATCCCCGCCAACTGAGCAGTCAGTGGGATGGCGAGCGGCCATCGCGTGGCTATTCGATGGCGCGGGTGGTCGAGGCGGTCAATCAGATGGACATGGCGGCAGTGCTTGATCAGGCGCGTCCTGATTCCCCGGCGTATCGCCAGCTAAAGGCGGCCTATGCAGACTTCCAGTCGCGTGCGTCGCAGTCCAGCGTGCCTTATCTCGACCGGCGTGATGCCTCGTTGCAGTTGGGGGATCAACACGACGACGTGCTTACCTTGCGTCGGCGGCTGACCCATTGGGGCGAATCGCACCTGCTGGCGGCCAATCCCGAGGCTTACCCGCAAATCGGCGCCGCTGCTCCGGACCAGCGTCAGTTTGACGCGTCGCTGGCCGCAGCGGTAAAGCGTTTCCAGCGCCGGCATCTGCTCGAGGACGATGGCGTCGTCGGCGAGCAGACGCGTCGCGCGCTCAATGTGCCGTTGTCTTCACGGGTCGAGCAGCTCAAGGTCAATCTTGAACGCGCCCGCTGGATGGGCGCTCAACCGGATGCGGCGCCGAACGTATGGGTTGATCTTGCGGGCTACCGGCTGCACTACACCCGGCCAAACGGCGAGCACTGGCAGACCCGCGTCATCGTGGGCTCGCCGCAGCGTGCGACGCCGATGATCCAGTCGGCGATTACCCATCTGACCGTTAATCCTAGCTGGACGATTCCGCCGACTATTCTGCGCGAGGATGTCTTGCCCCGGGTGCGCGAGGATGTCGGCTATCTCGCCGACGAAAATATTCAGATCGTGGATTTTTCCGGCAATCCGGTGGATGCCGGCACGGTCGACTGGCAGCGACCGGGGAATATCATGCTGCGCCAGGTGGCGGGTAGCGCGAACCCGCTTGGGCGCGTGGTGGTGCGTTTTCCCAATAACCACATGATCTACCTGCACGACACGCCTGCCCAGGGGCTTTTTCAGCAGCACCGGCGCGCGCTGAGCTCGGGCTGTGTCAGGGTGGAGGGCGTCACCCAGTTTGCTCAGCTGCTGCTCCAGGATACCGGCAGTTCGGCGCAGTTAACGCGCCTGATGGCCAGCAGCGACAGCGACCGCCAGGTGAATTTGCCCCAGCGCGTGCCGATTGCGCTGCATTATTTGACCGCCTGGCCCAATGCCGAGGGCGAGGTTGAGTTTCGCCCGGATATTTACGGTCACGATGCCGATGTGGAATCGGCGCTTAATCAATCATTACGGCTATCTGGCTGAATGGCGCCAGGGTGACCGACACAAAAAAGCGCCACATAAAGTGGCGCTTCCGTTTGGCTGCGAGACGCTATCCTGCTTACTCGTCAGCGTCCTCTGCGTCGTTATCGACCAGGCTGATGTTGCCGGTTTCGCCGCTTTCCAGCGCGGCCATCATGGGTTCCGCCTGGCGCTGAAACGCCACCAGCGTATCGCCCTCAAGGCTGGTGTTCTCAGGTAGATCCACGGTCATGGCGTTCACCGGGGAGTTGTCGACGATGACCTCATAATGCAGGTGCGGGCCGGTACTGCGGCCGGAGTTGCCCGAAAGCGCGATGCGCTCGCCCATGTCAACCCGCTCGCCCTTGCTCACCAGCGGCTCGGAAAGGTGCAGGTACCGCGTGCGGTAGCCGTTGTCGTGACGGATGACAACAAAGCGCCCTGCAGCATGGTGATTGCCAATACGCTCGACACGTCCGGTGGCCGGAGCCGTGATGGGCGTGCCAATCGGCATGGCAAAGTCGGTGCCGTTATGCGGACTTACCCGCCCGGTGACCGGATGCTTGCGCTGCGGATTGAAATTTGAGCTCAACCGATAATTGCCTTCAAAGGGCCGGCGCGCAAAGGCCGGGTCCAGGCTGCTGCCTTCAGGCGTGTAAAAATTGTCGTCGTTGGCGTTCCGCACCACCGTCATATCCATGCGCTCGCCCTGGTACTTTACCGCCAGAACACGAGAATCCAGCGTTTCGCCTTCGATCATGTCGGATTCGACCAGTACCTGAAAACGATCGCCGCGACGGCTGTCGCGGCGGAAATCGAGTTTCTTCTCAAGAATGCGGGTCAGTTCCGTGACGGCGCTGCTGTTGAGGCCCGTCGACTGGGCTGAACGTGCAAAGCTGCCGCTGACGGTACCGGCATACAGACGCTGAACAGGTTCGCCCTGGCGCTCGATGCCGGTGATGGCGTAGTTGTCATCTTCGCGCTCGACCAGCACCCCTTCGCGGGTATTCTTCATCATGCGAAGCGACAGCAGGCGGCCTTCCTCGTCCAACTGGTAGTCGAAGCTATGCCCGGCACGCCAGTGCGTGAGCATCTTCGGGTCGGGGACCTCGTCAAGCAGCCGGAGGACTTCGCTGTACCCCATGCCAAACTGGTTTTGCGCCAGAATAGCGAAGGTTTCACCGGATTCGACGATGTGAGTTTCCCATTCTGGGACGAAGGACTCTTCAGCCGCTAGTTCCAGATCGAGGAAAGACACATCGCCGAAAAGGTCGGTGCCATAATCTTCATAGGAGGTCGCGTCGCTGGAGGCATCGGCAAGCTGATTAGCTGGCGCGTCATCAACGTCCAGCATGCCATTGGTCAAAGTGCCCACCACGATCGCCATGTGCAGGGCGCCGTCATTCAATGTGCTGACGTTAATCGCCTCGGGGTCGGGGATCAGTACGCCTGCCGTTTGCACATCGATGTCGGCTTCGGCACCGTCGATAACGCCAAGGTCGACGATTTCAGTCGCTTTCAACTCGCTGAGGGGAATATTTTCTCGGGTAGCGTCAAAGGCGCGGGAGGCGCGGTCGATCGCATCGGCAACGGGCGTACGTTCTTTATGTAAGGAAGGAACACCCGGGGCGGAATCGCTTGGAAGAGGGACCAGAACGCTTTCCATTGAAGCATGGGGTTGGTTAAGGTCATGATATGTCGTTAATAATTTTTGTGTGCCCAGCACGGTAACCATGGTGGCTACGGGTAACAATAACAATTTGTGCGTGCGGGGCAGCGAATGAAGGATTCGCAACATGGGTAAATGGGCCGCCGATTTCGTGATTTGAAAGTAACAAAAGCGAATAAACCCATGAACCATAACCCATGATAACGGGGGTGCCTAGACTGTATATTCATACATAAAGTAAACTTACGCTAAATTACGCAAGATTTAAGCAGACTTTACGATTTTTGAACACTGTTTGCTAAAAATTGTAACGGTAGGCGATAGTCGTCCTTGTTGAAGGGGCTAAACTGTGAACGTGAAGCATAGACGTGATCTGTATTTTGTAAAGTGACTATATAAGTCGTGTTTAACACTGCTGGAGGTATGGGGCTACTGCTGACGCATCAAGGGAGGTAAACGCGGCAAATAACACAATGTACGTTTAGATTAGTTAGTTTTGGGTACGGTAATCAAGCATAAATGCTGGCATTCTAGAGGCGTTTTTCGAAGAGTAGGCGGATTGTTTCGCTGTTTTGCGTCGAGGAAATCGAAATGTCTCGGGTAACACTTGCACAGTGGCAGATGCTTGCCGCAGTGGTTGACCATGGAGGGTTTGCTCGGGCCGCCGAGGCCGTGCATAAAAGCCCCTCAACGCTGAATCACGCAGTACATAAATTGGAAGAGCAGTTAGGGGTTCAGGTGCTCGAGCCGGTGGGCCGCCAGGTGCGGTTGACCGAAGCGGGTGAACTGCTGCTGCGTCGGGCGCGTCAGCTGATCGAGAGTGCCGAATCATTGGAAGATGTCGCCTCGCGGCTTGCGGCCGGACTCGAAGCTGAAGTGGTACTGGCGATTGACCAGGTGTTCCCCGCCGCGGCCCAGGCAAAAGCGCTGGAGCGATTTTCGGAAACCTACCCCCAGGTGCGCGTGCAGCTATTTGAAAGCGTATTAAATGGCGGCATCGAAATGCTTTACGACGGCCGTGCCGATCTGGTGATCTCGGGCATCGAGGCGCAAGGGTTTCTCGGTGAGCCGCTGGTAATGGTCAGGTTTGTCGCCGTGGCTCACCCAACGCACGCGCTGCATCGGCTGGGCCGGTCGTTGGATCTACGCGACCTTGCCCAATACCGCCAACTGGTGGTGCGCGACTCCGCGCTGCGTCAGTCCACCAATGCCGGGTGGCTCAAAGCCGAGCAGCGCTGGACGGTGAGCCATCTCAATACCTCGCTCGATATGCTCAGGCGTGGCCTGGGGTTTGCCTGGATGCCGGAAACGCGCATTGAGCAAGAGCTTCGCGATGGCCAGCTCAAGCCGCTACCACTGGCCGCGGGCAGTATTCGGGAGGTGCCCATCCAATTGATTTTTCGCGATCAGGATCGGGCCGGGCCCGCGGCCCATGCCATGGCGGCAGCACTTCGCCAGGCGGTCCGCGAGTGCGCGCCCGAGGATTCGATTGTGTCGAATGAATAGCGGTAAAACATCCGCTTGAGTCGGGTCGCCTCTGGCGTATGCTTAGCCAACGCTAACGTTCTGAGGAGAGGCGATATGGGCTTGTTGATTGAAGGTAAATGGCACGATCAGTGGTACGACACCAAGAAGCATGGCGGCGAATTTGTTCGCGAATCCGCCCAGCTACGCGACTGGGTGGGCGACACCCCTGACGGCGATCGCCGCTGCCACCCCGCCGAACACGATCGTTACCACCTTTATGTGTCGCTTGCCTGCCCCTGGGCTCACCGCACCCTCATCATGCGAACGCTTAAGGGCCTCGATTCGGTGATTGGCGCCTCGCACGTCAGCCCTTTGATGCTCGATCAGGGATGGACCTACCATCAGGACGAAGGGGCCAGTGGCGACCCTATCAACGGTGCCGAGTTTCATCACCAGCTTTATACGATGACGGACCCTGCCTATACCGGGCGCGTTACCGTTCCCGTTCTCTGGGACAAGCAGCGTAACGCCATCGTCAATAATGAATCCGCCGATCTGGTACGCATACTCAATGATGCCTTCGATGGGCTGACCGGCAATGATCTGGATTTCTATCCTGCCGATTTGCGCAATGTGATTGATGAGGTCAACGACGATGTCTACGATCACATCAATAATGGCGTATACAAATCAGGCTTTGCCACCGAACAGCAGGTATACGAAAAGCACGTGCGTGCGCTTTTTGAATCCCTGGAGCGTATGGAAAAACGCCTGGGTGAGCATCGTTATCTGGCAGGGGAGTGGCTAACCGAAGCAGATATTCGACTGTTTACCACCCTGATACGCTTTGACGCCGTGTACTACGGGCATTTCAAGTGCAACATCAAGCGCATCGAAGACTTCCCCAACCTGGCCAACTACGTGCGTGAGCTTTATCAATGGCCGGGCGTGGCGGAAACGGTCAACATGGACCACATCAAACGCCATTACTACTACAGCCACGATACCATCAATCCTACGCGCATCGTGCCGGTTGGGCCGGCGCTCGATCTTGATCGCCCCCATGATCGTGAGCGACTGCCAGGCAAGGGGATACGCCGCAAATCCTGAGTATCTTCAGACACCAAAAAGCCACCTTGCGGTGGCTTTTTGTCGTTATCCCTTAACGGGTAACGGGATCAGCGGTAAAGACGACGGCGTTACTCTTCCATCGCTTCATCATCTGGATTAATGGCTTCGCGGGTGGACTGCCAAGCGCTTTCTACCCCTTCTTCAGTGCTTTCCCAAGCATCGCGGGCATTCGCTTTGGTCTGTTCCCACCAGTCACGATCATAGGTCGGGAAGGATTTGACTTCATCTTCAGAGGCATTGACGAGAATCCGATGTTCGGTGTCGTCACCGTCGGTATCGGTTTCCAGGCTGAAGTAGTCGGTATCGACAACGATTTCACGGCCGCCAAGGCCGAGTACGGAGCCGCTTTCCACGACCAGCGCGCTGACTTTCATGTCTTCATTCAACAGAATGTCGTCGACGTCGCCAATCTCTTCGTTCGTATCGTCGCCTTCGAGATAGACATCCGCATCCATGATGTCATTGGCGGAATACATGCCTTGAGGCTCGTCAGACGCCGCATTGGCATTGAAGGCAACGCTGCTTAGCAAAGCGGCACTGACGGCGGTGGTGAGGATAGATTTACGCATAGCGTCTCTCCTTGTGGCTACGATGCTCAAGCGTCGTTTCATCGCTGTATAGCGACAGGCGCATTGAGGGAAATAAACGTGCAGACATGTAGAGGCAAAGTTTGACTATAGAAAGGGTGACTATAAAGAGCTTGCCCACTCGTCTGCCTTGCGCTCGGCTTCGTCCTTAGCCAAGCCATATTTTTGCTGAAGCTTGCCCACCAGCTGCTCGCGTTTACCGTTGATCTGATCCAGCTCATCGTCGGTCAGTTCGCCCCAGCTGGCGCGCGCTTTGCCCTTCATTTCGGTCCATCTACCTTCGACTTGATCCCAGTTCATCGAATCACTCCTTTGAGGTGCCTTGAAATTGATAGGCACCCATCAGGCTAGTTCAAATATGGCTCGCTGCAAGGAAGGCAGCCCAAAAAAAGCCGCTGAAATCACTGGTCAGCCACCCATAGCAGTGTTAGGATGCACGCTCCTCGCATGTGTTGACCCCTCCATCACGACGATAAGCGTTTGCCTGCGTAGCCATTGTCAAGTTATTGCTCGCTACCTGGAAACGTTTGCTGGAACATCTCCCTATCGGCAGATGTTCGCTGCTGTGAAGATGGCGCGCCTCCAGCATTTCACCAAACGGGTGAAATCGGCGCAGTAAGGTCGCCACGGCGGATTGAGCCACCCTAGGGGTGATCGATCCGGATGCTAGGTGCGACCGGCGTCTCCGACTCCACTGATGACGATATCCGCTCTGCGGACCGATGTTATTTGATGCTGCTTACTTGATGCGCATCATTAACAGAGTCAGAGACGCTTACGATGTTTTTTGCCGGCACAACCGGCCTACCAAGGTGTGATTAATGACCTCGACTTCTGTCGCCTCGCCGAGCTTCGGCGATCTGGCTCTATTGCCTGCCGTTCTGTCTGCTGTTGAAGCACAGGGCTACGAAATTCCCTCGCCGATCCAGGCGCAGACGATTCCTGCGCTGCTGGAAGGCCGCGATATGCTGGGCCAGGCACAAACCGGCACCGGCAAAACCGCTGCGTTTGCATTGCCATTGTTGTCGCGTCTGGAACTGACGCGTCGCGAACCTCAGGTGCTCGTCATGGCGCCGACCCGCGAGCTGGCGCAGCAGGTTGCCGCCTCGTTCAGCAAGTATGGCCAAAACCTCAAGGGTCTCGAAGTCGCGATCCTGTGTGGCGGCCAGGAATACCGTGAACAGCTGGGCGCGCTGAAGCGCGGCGCCCAGGTGATTGTCGGCACCCCCGGCCGGATTATCGACCACCTTGATCGCGGCAGCCTGAAGCTTGACGGCCTGTCTGCCCTGGTGCTCGACGAAGCCGACGAAATGCTGCGCATGGGCTTTATCGACGACGTAAAACGCGTGGTTGCCGATACCCCGAAAGATGCTCAGCGTGTGTTCTTCTCGGCGACGTTGCCGACCGAAATCGAGCGCATTGTTAACCGCTATCTGGTTGACCCGGTCAAGGTGGCGATTGAGTCGCGCACCACCACCGGTGAAAACATCGAGCAGCGCATCGTCCGTGTTGACGGTGGCGCCAAGCTTGAAGCCCTGGCGCGTATCCTCGAAGTCGAGCCCGTCGATGGCGCCATCGTCTTTGTGCGTACCCGTGCCGCCTGTACCACCCTGGTCGAGCAGTTGACCGCGCGTGGCGTTAACGCCGCTGGCCTCTCGGGCGATCTCGATCAGAGCCTGCGCGAGCGCACCATCACCCGCTTGAAGCGTGGCAAGGTCGATGTGCTGATTGCCACCGATGTGGCTGCGCGTGGCCTTGACGTGTCGCGTATCACCCACGTGATCAATTACGACCTGCCCCAGGATGCGGAAGCCTACACCCACCGTATCGGGCGTACCGGTCGTGCCGGGCGTAGCGGCATCGCGATTACCTTTGCCGGTTTCCGTGAAGGCCGCAAAGTGGGCTGGATGGAACAAGCAACCGGTCAGAAAATGTCCGAAATGCCGCTGCCTGACGAAACCGCGATCCGTGCCCACCGTGACGATGTCTTCCATCATCGCGTCGTGGCCGCACTCACCAAGGGTGCTGACGAGCAGCGTGCCCTGGTCGAGCGTCTGGTTGAAGAAGGTCATGACCCCGTCGAGCTGGCCTGTGCCTTTGCCGCCATGGCCCGCGCTGACGAAGCGCCGATTGGTCGCCTGCAGGCGCCGCGCAAGGAAAAGCCCTCGCGTGACGGCGCGTCAGCCGGTAAGCCGGGCGCGCGTCGCGAACGCTCCAGCACACCCAGCGAAGGCATGACTCGCTACCGCGTTTCCGTTGGCCACAAAGACGGCGTCAAGCCCGGCCAGCTGGTAGGCGCCCTGGCGAACGAAGGGGGTATTGAAGGCGCGCGTATCGGCCGCATCGATATCCGTAACGCCTTCTCGGTAGTCGAGCTGCCCAGCGGCCTGCCGTCTACCATCCTGACCAAGATGGCGCGTGCCCGGGTTGCCGGTCGCCCGCTGGAAATCAGCGAAGACAGCGCACCCGAGCGTGCGCCGCGCCGTCGTCGTGACGAAGGCGATGCGCCAATTCGTCGCCGCGAACGCGCCTAAGGACTAACCGGCTGCCGCCAGGCGGCAACGGAATAGATCCCAACGCCCCCGTGCCTTTCCAGGCCCGGGGGCGTTTTTTTGCTACCTTGTCCGTCAGGATGATGGACGATCAGGGAGGAAATATAGCGACATCGCTACACGCATGGAACCTGGCGCCTAAACAGGCCATGGCACTGCAGACCCAGTTGGCGAAGCGGCTGGTGCTTAGCGACCGTATCGATCCGGTACAACATATCGCCGGAGTGGATATTGGCTTCGAAGATCAAGGCGCCACCACCCGGGCGGCGGTGGTGGTGCTACGCTGGGACCCGAGCGCTGCCTCCCACCTGGCCGTGGTCGAGGAGGTGGTGCATCGTGAGCCGACACGCATGCCCTATATCCCCGGGCTGCTGTCGTTTCGCGAGATTCCCGCCGCGCTTGGCGCGTTCGAGAAACTCAGCGTGACGCCCGAGCTGGTGATGGTGGACGGGCAGGGCATTGCCCACCCGCGCCGTCTAGGCGTCGCGGCCCACTTAGGCCTGTGGCTGGACCTGCCCACCATTGGCATTGCCAAATCACGGCTGACGGGCAGGCATGCCGAGGTGGGTGAGGCGCGGGGCGACTGGGTGCCGCTGACCGCCGGCGGTGAGGTGATCGGCGCGGTGCTTCGCTCCCGCGCCAAGGTCAAACCGGTGTTCGTTTCTCCCGGCCACAGACTGTGTCTGGACACCTCGCTTTGCTGGGTTATGCGCTGCCTCGGGGCGACCAAGCTGCCCGAACCCACTCGCCTGGCCGACCGGCTGGCATCACAGCGCGACGAAAAGCGCGCGCCTGCCCGCTAGAGCGATGCTAGACGAAGGCCAAAAAGCGGCGCAGCAGGCTGGAGGCCGCCGGGGTGTCTTCCACGCTTTGGAGCAATGCCTCGGGGTCGTCGCCCTGATCGCGCAGCGCGGCCTGCTGCCGTTCCAGGTAAGCGCGCATGACCGGCGCGGTGAATTCCGGGTGAAACTGTACGCTCCACTGGCGTGGCCCGTAGCGCAGTGCCTGGTGCGCGTCGTGGCGGTTATGCGCCAGAATCGTGGTGCCGGGCGGCAGCTGCATGACCGACTGGGCATGGGTCAGGTGGGCCGTGAAACACGCCGGCAGCTGGCCGAATAGCGGGTCTTCCTGGCCCGCCTGGGTGAGGCGCACCGAATGCGTGCCCGACTCGCGGCCGGCAGGATGGTAATCGCTGATACCGTCGAATGCCGCAGCCATCAACTGATGGCCGTAGCACACCCCCAGCATCGGCACCTCGTCCGCCAGCGCCTGGCGCAGCCAGGGCTTGAGCGCCTCGCTCCAGGGAGGTGCTTCGCTGACCATGCTGTGCGAGCCGGTGATGATAACGCCGGCATACGCCGCGGCGGGCATGGTCGGCACCTCATCGCGGGCATCCCACACGCTTAACGTCAGCGCTTTCGGCAGCGCCTCGCGAAGCGGGCGGATAAAAAGCTGTTCGAAGTCGCCGTGCGCATCGACGACTTCCGGGAAGGCGTCACCGGTTTTAATAATCACTAAAGAGGACATGCTGGCTCCCACCCTGGCGCCGAGGGGTCGTTGAAGGGTGTCAAGGTCGTCAACAACGACAGAAACAATAGCCTGCCGGGGCGATTCCCATGTAAGGTGCATCCGTAAGCCCATATTACGTTTAGGAGCCTGATATGCAACAGATAACCCGTGCGGGTGAACCGATGGACGTGGCCGGCAACCTGCCTGCCCCCGGCCAGCAAGCCCCGGCGATGACGCTGACCAACGGCGAGCTCAAGGATGTCACCCTGGATACTTACCAGGGCAAGCGCAAGGTGCTCAACATCATTCCCAGCGTCGATACGCCGACCTGTGCGATGTCGACCCGGCAGTTCAATGAGCTGGCCTCCAAGCTGGACAACACCGTGGTACTGGTGGTGTCCGCCGACCTGCCGTTTGCGGCCAAGCGCTTTTGCGGCGCGGAAGGGCTCGATGAGGTCGAGACGCTCTCCACCTTCCGTCATCGTGAGTTCCAGGAAGCCTGGGGCGTGGCGCTTTGCAACAGTGCGATGGAAGGGCTTTGCGCCCGTGCGGTCGTGGTTCTGGATGTTGACAACCGCGTGTTGCACAGCGAGCTTGTCAGCGAGCTCAAGAACGAGCCGGACTACGCCGCCGCGCTGGCCGTGCTTAACGCGTGATGCCCAACTGATGGCGCTCAGCCGCCGCCACTAGCGCGCGAATCAGCCGCTGCTGGGGGCGGTTGAAGATCAGCCACTCGGGGTGCCACTGCACGCCAATCAGGAAGTCGTGGTCCCGGGACTCGATACCCTGCACCAGGCCGTCGCGATCGCGGGCGACAATGTCGATACCCTCACCCGCCCGGTTGACGGCCTGGTGATGAAGGCTATTCACCCGGCACCAGGTAACGCCGAGCAGGCGATGGAGCTGGCTGGCCCCGACGATATCCACCGTTTTGCGCGGCAGTACCGTCCTTCGACGCTTGAGCCCTTCGTGGGTCGTGTAGATATCCGGGTCGAGGGTGCCGCCGAGGTGCACGTTGATCAGTTGAGCACCCCGACAGATACCCAGGACCGGGGTATGTTGAGGGATGAAGCGTTCGAGCAGGTTGAGCTCCAGTTCATCCCGAGCAAGGTCCAGGCGCACATCAAGCTGCACCTCCCCACCATACAGTGACGCTTCAATATCATCGCCGCCGCCAATGATCAGTCCATCCAGGTGCTTGGGCTTGGGCCTTGACGGAGACAGGCGTAGCGGTCGCCCACCATGGCGCCAGACGGCGAACCAGTCGAACCACCAGGCAAGCTGGCTTTTTGCGTCGGAGGTGGTGATGCCAATTAACGGGCGGGCCATGCAACGGCACTCTTTGGTCGATGTGGATGGGTCGATTTCAAGGTATCAGCGTTTCGTCGCCGCAACACCGTGCCACCAGCGCTTGATACGGCTGGTCATACGGATGGTCCAGGGCCGATTATGCAGGGCGATGTAGTCGTCGCAACGAGCAGACAGGGACTCCTGAGCGGCGGCCAGATGCTCGACGGCGGCCCAGCGATTCCATTCGGTAACGGCCCCCCAGTGAGGCTCCGATAGCTGCGCATTGGGCAGCCGGTAGTGAAACGTCGGCCGCGGCTTGGTCAGCTCGCTATGCAGTAGCTTGTGGGGATGGTCGGGGCGCAGATAGGCAAACAGCGGCAACAAGTCCAGCTCGCGGTTGCGGGTCGGATTAAAATGCAGGTAGTCGTCAATCAGCGTGTCGAGATCCGGCGTGTACTGACGATCCAGCACCTTGAGCGCGTACTCTTTGGGAAAAGGATTGGCGTGAGGGAGGACCTCGCGGGTGATATCCACCTTGATTTCATCGCGAAGCCAGCTTGCCATCAGCAGGTAAGCGCGGAGCATCGACAGCAGGTAATCCACGTCATCGCGCTCGATTTCGGGGTTGAGGTGCAGCCCGAAGCCGTAGAGTAAACTGGCATCCGTGCCCTTGGCGCCGTGCGCCCGCAACGCCTCGAAAAGGCTATCGAGATCGGAAAGCTCGTCCCAGGGCACCGGTGGGCAGACGATTTCGGTGGGTACCAGGCCGGTCACCATGTCGCCAATCAGCTCGCGGGTTTTGCGGTGGAACTCCAGGCGGTGATGGTGGTGCTGGCGGGCCCATTCGCTGTCCTGCGCTTGACCCGCTTCCAGTAGCGCCTTGTCCGGATGGGCATACTGGGTATCCAGCTCAATGCCAAACTCCCCCCAACGGGTGCCCTCGACCAGTAGCCGATGAGGGCTGACCACGTTAAGCTCGCCACCAAACAGCTCGCGTACAATCTGTGCCGTATCGCGAGGCGGAAGACCGGCAAACTCGATTTCAACACCGACTCGGCGGGTTTGGCCCTTTGCATTGCGTCCGTTAGGTGGCGCATCTAACGTCATCTCGGCATCCTGTGAGGTGAACGATTCATGCGCTCAGCCTATCATAATCACGCGTGCGGGCTGAGAATAATCGCTCAGCGCGCCACTTAAGCGTTACCGTGTGGCAACGTCTATTCACGCCTTGGTCCAGGAGTAACATGTGCGATCGCACTGGCTAATCAATACCGTTCTAAGCCTCGTTTTCATCGTGATGATGGGCGGCGTGGCCACACAGGCCCAGGCGCAATCGATCACCCTGCCGGGCCTGGGAGGCGGTGATTCGGAGGAGCAGAACGACGTCAACAGCGAGGAGTTTCAGGGGTCGCTGGATGACGTGATCACCTTGCTCGAAGATGAAGAGCGCCGCAGCGAACTGCTCAATTCGCTGCGCGAGCTACAAACCACCTCGGAAGAAGCAAGCGCGGATGAGGGCGTCGTTCGCCAGGGGGTGCTAGGCGCACTCGCCGATACGCTCACCGACATCGGCGAGCAGGCACAGGCAGGCGGTTCTCCCCTTGAAGAGTGGCAGCGTCAGTTGGTCAACGGCGGCGAGGAGATGCGCGCCCTCGTAAGCAACGCCAGTCGTGGCGAGACGTTTCGAGCCGTGGTTGAGGGCACGGTGCTGGCCGTTGTCTGGGTCATGCTGCTGGTGGCCATGATAGGCGCAGGACGGGTGATTGCAAAGCGTCGCGAGTGGCCTCTGGATTTGCCCCGCGACCCCAAAGGCTGGCTGATGGTGGTGCACTTTTTCCGCCGCATCCTGCCCTGGATACTGGCGTTTGCGATTACCTTGGGGATCGGCCAGTTGATGGCTTATAGCCCCGGCAGGACCATGGTGCTGGTAGTGGCCTACATTTGCGTCTGCGGTCGGCTGCTGTCGGTGGTGTTTGAGACCGTGGTGGCATTTTTCAGCCGTGGGCATCGTTTTACCGCCGTGCAGCTACTTCATCAGCAGGCGCTGCGTGGCCTGTTCGTGATTGGCGCGCTGATTGCGCTGGGCGATGCGGTGAATTCCAGTCGTATCGTCGAGATGCTGGGCCAAGAGCTTTCCAGCCTGGTGTCGGTGCTGGCCAATATGTTGGCAGCGCTGATCTCCGCGCGCTTTGTCATCAAATTCAAACGCCCGGTGCGTCACCTGATCTGTAACCGGCCCTACAAGCAGCGCCGGGATGCTAACACCGCGGTCGAGATGATCCGCGCGCTGGGTGGGCTGTGGCATATTCCCGCGCTATTGCTGGTCGGTGGTTCGTTGCTGGCGATCTTTATTACCGTTGGCGACGTGGGCACGGCGCTTGCTCGGTCGATCATTTCTGCCAGCCTGCTGGTGCTGACCCTGGTAGTGACCGGCCTGATGCGTCGTCAGGCGGAGCGCCTGGGTAAACGCCGCCGCCGTCGTCAAAGCCAGTACCGTAAACGGCTGGAGCGCTTTGGGTTCGTGCTGGCACATATTTGTGCCTGGGTGGTCTTTGCCGAACTGTCGATGCAGGTATGGGGTAGCTCGATGTTTGGCTTGGGCCAGCGCGGCCTGGCAGGGGCACAGCTCGGCCCAGCCCTGGTGAGCCTGGGGGGAACGCTGCTGCTGGCATGGCTGGTATGGATCTTTGCCGATACCGCCATTCAGCGGGCGCTGGTTTCATCAACCCGCTCGCGCGGTAAACGGGTCAATCAGGCCCGTGCGCAAACCATTACGCCGATGATTCGCAACGTCATTTTTGTGACGATTCTGATTATTGCGGTCATTGCCGGGCTTGCCAATCTGGGTGTCAACGTGACGCCCTTGCTGGCGGGTGCCGGTGTCATCGGCCTGGCGATTGGTTTCGGGGCACAAACCCTGGTCCAGGATTTGATCACCGGGATATTTATCCTGATCGAAGACTCCCTGGCAGTTGATGATTTCGTCGAAATCAATAGCCACACGGGCACGGTCGAAGGCCTGACCCTGCGTACGGTAAGGCTGCGTGACCTCGATGGCATCGTGCATATCATCACCTTCAGCCGGATCGAATCGATCCACAACATGTCTCGCCAGTTCGGGATTGCGCTAATGCGCATCCGCATTCCCCACGACATGAACATAGACGACGCCATCCATCTAATGCAGGAAACCGCTCAGGAGCTGCGCAAGGATCCGATGATGCGTCACTACATCTGGTCGCCGCTGGAGATGCAGGGGATCGACAGCTTTGACGACGGCGGTGCCATCCTGCGTATGCGGTTCCGCACCGCGCCGGAAATGCAGTGGGATGTAGCTCGCGCCTTTAACCTGATGCTCAAACAGCGTATGGAAGCGGATGGTGTTGATCTGGGCGTGCCGCGCCTGAGTGTCAGCATGGAGGGGCAGGCAGGCGGTCCGATGGCGCCGGATAGCCGCGCTGACATGGACCTGGACGAAGCCAGCGATGGGGCGGAAGACAAAGGTGACGACGAGGCGCTGCCCGAGGACCGGGAGCGGCCAACAGCTCCTAAGCCTGCGCCATTGCCGACCCAAACCGAAATTAAACAGGACGAGCGTCAGCGCAAGGGTAACAGCCAAGGCAAGGGGTTACCCGGCGGCAAGGCCCAGGCAAAGGGCAAACCCTACCACGATACCGATGCCGGCCCCGGTCGCGAACATGGCGACGAGTAGCCACGGGCCTCGCCACCGACGCCAGCGGTTATACAGGGAGACCGCGTTACTGACGCGGTCGACCAGTTCATCGTGGCGTGAAATGGCGTGATCGGGGGGCAGCGAAAAGTCATTGGCCACATCGCCCTGCCAGTGCGCACCATGGGTCAACCCCAGACGCGCGCGCAGGCAGCCAATATCGTTGAGTGTCTGATGTAGCGTGTCGTAGGCTTCACGATGCGCATTGACCGCCAGCACGGTTTCGGCATCCTGACGCAGGGCGCTGTTTTGGCAGCGCTCCACGGCGTTCTGGATGTCGTGCTCGCTGGCCGCTGATGAAAGCGATAGGCGTTGATACAAATCGCGCATAAGGGTGGTCTTGTTCCGTCGGTGGCCGCCGCGTCGGTTTAGTAGGTTTGCATCAGGTAATCATACGCGTTTTTGATGCGCTGGAAACGGGCGGATGCCAGCGCGACCTGATGCTCGCTTTCACTGAAGAAGCGGTCCGGATGGTGCAGTTGGGCCATGCGCCGGTAGGCGAGCCTGACGTCGCCGCGGCTGGCGCCCGGCGGCAGTCCAAGCACGGCCAGCGCCCGGGTGGTTCTATCCGGCGGGGGCGGGGTGTAAGACGACTGACGTTGCCCGCCCTGGGCGCGCTCGTGACGCGCCTGCTCTTGCTGGGCCTGTTCACGGCGCTGCTGCTCGTCGCGCTGGCGCTGACGTTCGCGTTCCTGTCGGGTCTGTTCCTTTCGCGCGTGCGCCTGCTCCTGCTGGCGCTGCTTTTCCTGCTGCCTGCGCTTTTTCTTCTGTTCGCGCTGCTCGGCTTGCTCCCGGGCCTGGCGTTCGGCGGCTTCGCGGGCTTGCTGTTCGGCGGCGGCCTCGTGTGCTTTTTGACTGAAATAGTCGGGGTTATGCTGCTGCCAATAGGCATGCCGGCTGGGATCTTCGGGGGTGCCCATGGGGCGCCCGGTGAGTTCGTAAAACAGCGTGCTCAGCGTGGTGGGCGTCACGTTGAGCAAGTCGGCAAGAAAGCGCAGGATATAGTGGTTGGCTAACGACAGCTCGCCGTCGTCGGTGGCAACGGTGATCGACTGGTGCAGTACGCTTAAGCTACGCTCCTTGGAGCATTCCTTGCGCAGAATTTCGGCGGCCAGCTGAATGGCCTGCAGGTCCTGGCTATGGGCGATGCCCATGACCGGCCCGAGCTCGTGTCCATGACGGAACCGTGCCGTGACCTGGGCCAGGCGGCGGCGCCGCTGACCTTCGGACACATGCTGACGGTGCACCAGCACCCAGGCCAGCAATAACAGCGTTGCCGTATCCACTTGGCTGCGGCTTTTCAACAGCACCAGCTCAAAGGGTGAAAAACGGGCCATGGACATTCCCAAGCTCCCAATGCGAAGAGGTAAACAGCGAGCAATAGTGGCGTTCGGCGTCCGTTAAGGCAAGTCCTCCCCATACCCGATGCACAGTCATGTTATCGCATCACCACATACAGGGAAGTAGGAGATTGGTCGTTGATCAATGTTGAGCGCAAAAACAGCTATCAGCTGCGTATTTCACGACGCCTGAAAGAGGAGACCTCGCACACGCTGGACGTCTATCTGTTCGTGCCGGGGGAACTGGGCCTGTCGACCCAACTGATCTCCGAAGAAGCGTTCTATCACGCGGCGATCCAGATATCGCGGACCTATTACAGCGACCAGCACCACCTGCCGCTGGTGCACAGTCGCCTGGCCACACGCAACCAACTGGGCAGCGACTCCTACCGATTGAGCTTAAGCCTTTACGCCTACCAGTACGTTGGCGCCATGGAGCGCACCACCCAGAGCATGCTCGACCGTGCCCGGGAGATTCGCCGTGGGCAGGACAAACAGCAGGTCGATCAGCCAAGCGTCGACCGCCTGTGCGAGGAGCTTCAAGAGACCAGCGACTTGAGCGAGAGTATCCTGAGGCGTCTGCGCCGCCATCCACCCAAGGACGATCGGCTGTATAAATATTTTGCCAATATCGACAATTACCTGTCGTGGTTCACCGAGCAGCAGCTATTGGCCTTGGTGGCGCACATGCCCAGGGGCGGCGAATTTACCCCCATCCGTCACCGCTTCGTGGCGATTTGCCAGCGTGAGGCCGAGTACCGTCAGGAGCAGGAATACAACGCCATGCGAGTGATGGAAGACCCCACGCGCATGTCGAACAAGATGCGCCTGTTACGCCGTTTAATCGAGTACCCGATTACCCTCAAGCAGCGTTCCCAGGAACTCGGCGGCGGTGAGCAGAAAGCCGTCAAGGCCCTGGCGACCGCCGTGGTCATGGGGTTTGTCTCCTTCGGCGTGCTGCGCCTGCGCGATACGCTTGGCGACATAACCGCGCTGTTCGTGATCGCCATGGCGGTGCTCTACGCCATGCGCGAGGTGTTCAAGGACGATCTGCGCAACACGCTCTGGCGCTGGCTTCGGCGGGGGCGGCCCAAGTGGCGGCGCCAGTACGTCGACCCCAACCGCAATGTGCCGGTCGGACATCAGCTCGAATGGTTCGACTATAAGCGCTACGCCGTGCTGGACACGGAAATTCAGCAGCTGCGGCGGCGTACCGTCGCCCAGCGTGAAGAGGTGGTGCTGCATTATCGCTCGCAGTCGCGCATGTCGCCGACGCGTTTCCTGAGTGGCTATGAACACACCCAGGAGAGTCTGACCCTGGATATATCCATGCTCACGCGACTGATGAGCAAGGGCAAGCATGCCATCTATCGGCTCAAGGAAGATCAGGCCGTGCGCGAGACCGTCGAGCGCCGCCACCTGTTCAACCTGGTGATCCGCGAGACCGGCAGCGAAGACCAGCCCTACCTGGCCCGTTGGAAGGTCGTGGTCAGCCGCTCGGGGATTGTTTCGGTGGAGAAAGTCGAGGAAAACGAGGCTCACCAGCCGCCATAAACTGCGCTGGATCAAGGTTGTGTCATCCAGCTCAAGCTTGCATAGGCAAATGCCTGGGGGCGAACTAGGCTTATTGATAGGCAATGCCCCCGCATTGGCGACGTCATCTCAATACGCGTCGCAAGGAGAAAAATGATGCAAGCAATCGATATTATGACCCCCAAAGTCGTCAGCGTATCGCCTGACACAGAGGTGCGAGATATTGCCCAACTGCTGCTCAAGCATCGCATCAGCGCCGTGCCCGTCGTGGATGCTCAGCACCAAGTGGTCGGGATTGTCAGCGAGGGCGATCTGATGCGCCGGCTAAAGGATGACAGCGGCGAGGATCACGGCGGATGGCTATCGCTTTTCAGCGCAGGGAAGAATGCCGGCGAGTATGTGAAGGCGCACGGCCGCAAAGCCCAGGAAATCATGACCGCTGACCCGCTGACCGTTGAGGAAAATACGCCGCTGCACAGCATCGCGCGATTGCTGGAAAAGCACCATATCAAACGCGTGCCGGTGCTGCGTGAAGGCAAGCTGGTGGGTATCGTCAGCCGGGCCAATTTGCTGCAGGGCATTGCCAATGCCGCGGTGGGCCCGACGCAATCGCCCAGCGACGACCGGGCGATTCGTGAAGCCATTCTCAATGAGGTCGAGCATGGCACGGACGTGCGGACCGAAAACATCAGCGTTATCGTTGACGGCGGGGCCGTGGAAATCTGGGGGCTGGTGGATTCTCTCGAGCAGAAAAAGGCCGTCAGCGTCGCGGCGGAAAACGTTTCCGGGGTGACGCAGGTCGAGAACCATCTGGGCATGATGCCCCGTGGCGTGGGCTATATGTAACCCATGGCTCGTTTCGCGTCGGCTAGCCTGACATGCCTAAAGCCCGCTATCGCTGATAGCGGGCTTTTTTAGGCCTAGCTGACCGCGTCGATGGCGTTTTCCAGGCTACCCACACTGCGCTCCGTATGGTGCAGCTTGTCGAGACCAAACAGGCCAATGCGGAAGGTCTGGAAGCTGTCGCCCTCATCGCACATCAGCGGTACGCCGCCGGCGACCTGAACGCCCGCCTGGGCAAGCCTGCCGACCAGGCCGGCGTCGTCGGTGTAGCAGACCACGACGCCGGGGGCTTCGAAGCCCCCGGCGGCCACGCTTTTAAACCCGTGGCGCGTGAGCATGGCGCGGACCTCGCGGCCAATCGTCTGCTGCTCGGCTTTGACCTTGGCAAACCCATACTCGCGGGTTTCCTGCATGATGTCGCGAAGCTTGCGCAGGGCATCGGTGGGCATGGTCGCGTGATAAGCGTGCCCGCCGTTTTCGTAGGCCTGCATAATGCTGTGCCACTTGCCCAGATCGCAGGCGAAGCTGTTGCTTTGCGTCTCGGCAAGACGCTGGGTGGCGCGCTCCGAGAGCATGACCATGGCGCAGCAGGGCGAGCCGCTCCAGCCTTTCTGCGGCGCGCTGACCACGACATCCACCCCCAGCGCCTGCATATCCACCCACAGCGTACCGGCGGCAATGGCGTCGAGCACGAACAGGCCGCCCACGTCATGGGTCGCCTGGGCAACGGTGCGGATATAGTCGTCCGGTAGCAGCAGCCCGGCCGAGGTCTCCACCTGCGGGGCAAACACCACGGCAGGCTTTTCCTCACGAATACGCGCGGCGACGTCGTCGGCGGGCACCGGCGCGAAGGGGGAGTGCGGGTCGCTGGCGTCGAGCCGCCGCGCCTTGAGCACCGTATGCTGGTCGGTCAGGCGACCCATCTCAATAATCTGCGTCCAGCGGTAGCTGAACCAGCCGTTACGAATCACCAGCGTCGGCTGGTCGACGGCAAACTGCCGCGCCACCGCTTCCATGCCGAAGGTGCCGCTACCCGGCACGATAACGCTGGCGTGGGCGTTGTAGACCTCCTTCAGCGTGGCGGAGATGTCGCGCATCACGCCCTGAAACTGCTGCGACATATGGTTCAGCGAGCGGTCGGTGTAGACCACCGAATATTCCAGCAGGCCGTCGGGATCAACGTTGGGCAGTAAGCCAGCCATGGCGTTCTCCAAAGAAGTGGTGTGCTCTTGACGGCACACTCTGAGTCAACAAAAGCGTGAGCTTAAGAGTACGAGTAATAAACGCACAAAACCAGCCCGTGGGCTGGTCTGTGGTGGGGTACCTGACGGCTTAGCGCGGCGGCAGTTGCTCGGGGCCGAAGGCGTCGGGCAGCAGCGTTTCCATGGTGTAGGTTTTCAGCACCTCGCCTTCGCGGGAAAGCACCAGGATCTGCGTGTCGGGCGTGGCAAATTCGCGGATACGCTGGCGGCAGTCGCCGCAGGGCGTACACAGATGCTCGCCGGGGCCCATGACATAGACTTTTGCAAGCTCGCGCTGCCCGGCGGTCGCCATGGCGGAAATCGCCGAGGCTTCGGCACACAGTCCCTTGTAGTGGGCGACTTCCACGTTGGCGCCAGCAAACTGCTGCCCGTCGGGTGTCTCTACCACCGATGCCACCGGGTGGTGGGAGTAGGGCGCATAGGCATTGCCCAGCGTTTTGAGCAGTGTTTCAACCAGCGCGGGGGCGACTTGGCTCATGGCGATTTCCTTAGGGTTGGCTTTCAGGCGTGCGCGGCGTCGTCGCGCAGCACCGTATCCAGCGCAATGATCATCATGTCGTCGAAGGTGGTCTGACGGTCGGCGCTCGACAACGAGTCGCCTTTCAGGATGTGGTCTGACACGGTGCAGATGGTCAGCGCCCGGGCACCGAATTCCGCCGCCACGCCGTAGAGGCCTGCGGCTTCCATCTCGACGCCGACAATGCCGTAGCGCTTGAGCAGCTCGGCCATCTCGGTTTGCGGGTTGTAGAACAGATCCGCCGAGAAGATGTTGCCCACCTTGACCGGTACGTTCTGGGCGTTGGCAGCGGCCACGGCGTGCTGGGTCAGGTCAAAGTCGGCAATCGCGGCAAAGTCGTGGTCGTTGAAGCGCATGCGGTTGACCTTGGAGTCAGTGCAGGCGCCCATGCCGATGACCACATCGCGAACATTGACGTCGTCGCGCACGGCACCGCAGGAGCCCACGCGAATAACGGACTTAACGCCGTAGTCGGTGATCAACTCTTTGGCGTAAATCGATACCGAAGGGATGCCCATGCCGTGGCCCATGACCGAAATCTTGCGGCCTTTGTAGGTGCCGGTGTAACCAAACATGCTGCGCACGTCGTTCACCTGGCGAACGTTTTCCAGGTAGGTGTCGGCAATGTACTTGGCGCGCAGCGGATCGCCGGGCATCAGCACGGTATCGGCGAAATCACCTGGGGCAGCGTTAATGTGTGGAGTTGCCATGAAAATCTCCTATGTCTATTACGGGAGGTCCGAACAACCCTCCGCGGGGGCGCTGTAAACCCATCCCTGGGCGCTACTTTCGCCATCCATGGCGAAAAACCCCCGCTACGGGTTGATTCTGACCTTGCACTGTATGGTGCTAGTCGTTTGTTGCCGCACTCAAGCCGCGTTGGGCAAAAAACTGTCGCCGTCGGTCATGGCCTCGAGCGCGAAGTAGTCGGCGAGCGTCTGGCCGATATCGGCGAAGGTGCCGCGTTCGCCCATGGGGCCGGGGGCAAAGCCCGCGCCACGTACCATGACCGGCACGTATTCACGTGTGTGCTCGGTGCCTTCCCAACTGGGGTCACAGCCGTGGTCAGCGGTGAGCAGCAGCAGGTCGTCATCGTTTAGGGCGGCAAAAAGCTCGGGCAGGCGGGCATCGAAGTGCTCAAGCGCCGCGGCATAGCCCGGCACGTCGCGGCGGTGACCGTAAACCGAGTCAAAATCGACGAAGTTGGTCATGATCATGGTCGGGCGGTCGCTGGTTTCCTTGGCAGTACGCGCTATCTCGCCAAGCGTCGCTTCCATCAGCGCGTCGTGACCGCTGGCTTTGACCTTGTGGGTGATCCCGCAGTGGGCGTAGATATCGGCAATCTTGCCGATCGAGACCACTTCGCCACCGGCCTCGGCAAGCTTTTGCAGCACGGTAGGCGTCGGCGGCTCGACGCTGTAGTCGCGGCGGTTGCCGGTGCGGGCAAAGCTTGTGCTGTCGTCGCCAATGAACGGGCGGGCGATTACCCGGCCGATGTTGTAAGGCTCAAGCAACCCGCGCACGGTTTCGCACAGTTCATAGAGCCGCTCAAGGCCGAAGTGCTCCTCATGGGCGGCAATCTGGAAGACGGAATCCGCCGAGGTGTAGACGATCGGCTTGCCCGTGGCAACGTGCGCTTCGCCCAGGCGGGCGATGATCTCGGTGCCCGAGGCGTGGCAGTTGCCGATCACGCCGGGAAGGTTGGCCTCATCGACAATCTTATCGAGCAGCTCAGCCGGGAAGCTATTGGTCTTATCGAGAAAGTAGCCCCAGTCAAAGCGGACCGGCACGCCGGCAATTTCCCAGTGGCCCGACGGCGTATCCTTGCCGCTGGAAATCTCTTTGGCGTGGGCGTAGGCGCCTTTCAGGTTTTCTGGAAGCGTGACGCCTTCGGCAACGCTGCCGGTGGCATCGCGGTGGGCGTGAAAGAGCCCCAGCGCGGCCATGTTGGGTAGTTTCAGCGGCCCGGAACGTTCGGCGGTGTCGGCCTCACCGCGCGCGCAGGCGGCGGCGATGTGGCCCAGGGTGTCGGCCCCCTGGTCACCGAATGTGTCGGCGTCCGGCGCGCTGCCGATGCCAAACGAATCGAGAACCACGACAATGGCACGGCGCATTAGGCTTCTCCTCGGAAGGTGTCTTGAAGTAGCGTGTCGGCGGTGGCGGGCTGTTCACCCAGCGTGACTGCGGCGCGAAGCTGGGCGGCGGCGCGGGCGGCGGCGTCTTCGCTTTGGGCGTGAACGATGGCCAGCGGGCGCTGGTTATCCACCCGATCGCCGATTTCGGCGATATCGCTGAAGCCGACGCTGTGGTCGACGCTGGCGTCGTTGCGCAGGCGGCCACCGCCGAGCTCCACAACGCTCATTCCCACGGCGCGGGTATCAATACGCTGGAGGATACCGGCCTGCTCGGGGTAGACGGCCTGAACCACCGGGGCGGTGGCCAGATAGCTATCCGAGCGCTCCATAAAGTCGGCCGGGCCGCCAAGCTCGCTCACCATGCGGGCGAAGACTTCAGCGGCAGCACCCGAGGTGAGTGCTTTGTCGAGCTTGGCCAGCGCGTCGTCACGGCTGGCGGCCAGCTTGCCGGCCATCAGCATTTCGACGGCCAGTTCGCGGGTTACCTGCATGACGCGGCTATCGGAGCGCTCGCCGCGCAGCAGCGCCAGGGTTTCGACGATCTCGACCGCGTTACCGGCGCAGGGGGCCAGCGGTTGGCTCATGTCGGTAAGCAGCGCGGTGGTGGGTGTGCCGGCCTGGGTGGCCACGTTGGCAATGCTCTTAGCCAGTTCGCGGGATTTTTCCGGCGTCGGCATGAAAGCGCCGCTGCCGACTTTGACGTCCATCACCAGGGCGTCGAGGCCCGACGCCAGCTTTTTACCCAGGATCGAGGCGGTGATCAGCGGAATGGATTCCACCGTGGCGGTCACGTCGCGCACCCCATAGATGCGCTTGTCCGCCGGGGCGAGGTTGCCGGTCTGACCGATAATCGCCACGCCGGTGGATTTCACCACATCGCCGAAGCGTTCCGGGGCGGGGTAGGGGTTGTAGCCAGGAATCGACTCAAGCTTGTCCAGCGTGCCGCCGGTGTGGCCCAGGCCACGGCCGGAGATCATCGGCACGAACGCGCCGCAGGCGGCGACCCAGGGGCCCAGTACCAGCGAGACGAGATCCCCTACGCCGCCGGTGGAATGCTTGTCGACGATCGGCCCTGGCAGGTTGAGTGAATCCCACTGCATGACGTGGCCGGAGTCGCGTGTCGCGGTGGTCAGGGCGACGACTTCTTCGCGGCTCATGCCGTTCAAATATACCGCCATGGTGAAGGCGCCAATTTGCGCGTCGCTGATGCGGTCGTCGGCAATGCTCTGCACAAAGGCCTTGATTTCATCGGCGGGCAGCGGCTGAGCGTCGCGTTTAAGGCGAATCAGTTCCTGGGGGAGCAGGGTGTGCTGAGGGGCAGTTGACGCCATTAGTAGCCTCCGTCGGTAGTCGAGCGCGGGTTGCCGTTGAGGACGTCGAGCAGATTACTCAAAAGACTCGACGCGCCGAAGCGGAAGTGGCGAGCCGAGACCCACTGATCGCCCATGATATTGGCGGCCAGGGACAGATACTCGGCGGCGTCTTCGGCGGTCTTGACGCCACCGGCCGCTTTAAAACCGACATCCTTGCCGCTGGCCTTGATCGCCTGGAGCATGATCTCGGCGGCGTCGAGCGTCGCGTTGACGGCCACCTTGCCGGTCGAGGTCTTGATGAAGTCTGCACCGCCCTCGATGGCCAGCTCGCTTGCCCGTTTGATCAGCGCGGGGTCCTTGAGTTCGCCGGACTCGATGATGACTTTCAACAGCGCCTGGCCGCCGCAGGCGGCGTGGCACATTTCCACCAGCTCGCGGCCGGTTTCTTCATCGCCTGCCATCAGCGCGCGGTAGGGGAACACCACATCGACTTCGTCAGCGCCCGAAGCAACGGCTTCGCGGGTTTCCCGGGCGGCTGCCATGATGTCGTCACCGCCGTGGGGGAAGTTGGTCACGGTAGCAATCTTGACCTCGCCGTTGAGTTTGTGGGCGGTAAGCGCACGCCGTGCGGTCACCACAAACTGCGGGAAGACGCATACCGCCGCCGGATGGCCGTGGGGCGTTTTCACATGCTGGCAGAGCGATTCGATGGTCGCATCGGTATCGGTGTCGTTGAGACTGGTCAAGTCCATTAGTGAAAGCGCCTGGCGCGCGGCAAGGATCACGTTAATCGAAGCGGTCATGGACATCTCGCACAGTGGTAGGGTTAATCAATAACTGAAAAAAACGGGCACTGCCGTATAGACAGCAGCGCCCGGGATATAGCCGTATGTCGCGTTTAGGAAGCGGCGCTGCCCAGGGCAAGGAAGAAGCCCGCAATCGACGCCGACATCAGGTTGGACAGTGTACCGGCCAATACCGCCTTGACGCCAAACCGGGCGATTTCTTTGCGACGGGTGGGGGCAATGCTTCCCAGACCGCCGAGCAGAATCGCAATTGACGATAAATTCGCAAAGCCACACAGGGCAAAGGAAAGGATCGCCATGGTGTGCGGCGTCATGGCCTGGCCGGTCGCCGCGACCATCTGCTCGCCTTCAATATAGGGGGCCAGGTTGATATAGGCGACAAACTCGTTGACCACCAGCTTCTGGCCGATGAACGAACCGGCAAGCGTGGCCTCTTCCCACGGCACGCCCAGCAGGAACGCCAGCGGGGCAAACAGCCAGCCCAAAATCCACTCAAGGCTCAACGATTCGAAACCTACCCAGCCGCCAACGCCACCCAGAATGCCGTTGATCAGGGCAATCAGCGCGATGAAGGCCAGCAGCATGGCGCCGACGTTAGCGGCCAGCATAAGACCAGAGGTCGCACCGGATGCAGCCGCGTCCAGCACGTTGGTGGGTTTGTCTTCCTGTTCTTTAAGCTCTTCTTCCACTTTGGAGACGCTGTCGCTGTCCTGGGCATCCTGGGTTTCCGGCATGATCAGCTTGGCGAACAGCAGGCCGCCGGGAGCCGCCATAAAGGAGGCAGCCACCAGGTATTCCATGGGAATGCCCAGCGCGGCATAGCCGGCCAATACAGAGCCCGCCACCGATGCCAGGCCGCCGCACATGACGGCAAACAGCTGGGAGGGGGTCATCCGGGCGATAAACGGACGCACCACCAAAGGCGCTTCGGTCTGACCAACGAAGATGTTCGCGGTGGCGGACAGCGATTCGGTACGCGAAGTGCCGAGCGCCTTTTGCAGCGCGCCGCCCAGGATGCGAATCACCCACTGCATGATGCCGAGGTAATACAGCACCGCAATCAGCGAGGAGAAAAAGATGATGACCGGCAATACCTTGATGGCAAACACGAAACCAACTTCGTCAGCATCGGCCAGGCCGCCGAACAGGAACTCGATGCCGTCATCGGCGAACACCAGAATCTGGCTGACGCCCGCCGAAATGGTTTGCAGCACCGTCTGGCCAAAAGGGACGTAGAGTACAAAGGCGCCGATACCCGCTTGAATGCCAAACGCGCCGAGCACAGTACGTAAGCGGATCGACTTGCGATCGTATGAAAAGATCAGGGCGATGGTCACCAGAGTGACCATGCCGACCAGGCTCATCAGGAGTGTCATAGGGAAATCCTTCGCATCGCGTTAGGCGGTGTTACAGCAAGTTGAGCTTCACGGTGTAAATCATCGCATTCTGATAGTTGTCAGGCGTGCCCAACTTTTCATCAGAGTAACGGTACTGGATACCGGTCGTCAGCCGCTCAGATGGATGCCACCACAGGCTCACGGCACCGTTAGTACCCACGCTGTCCGCCTTGCCGCCGACGTAGTTTTGCTCCAGATACTCATCGTCACGGCCAAAGGTCTGCTCGTGCCAGTTGGTGACACCAAAGTCTTGGCCAAAGGCGCTGAAATCATAACCTGCGACCCAGCCGGCCATGAAGCCGTTCGAGCCGGTATAGCCATCGCTCTGCACACGTGCGGCGCCGATAAAGGGTTTGAACCACAGGCCGTTGTCGAAGTTGGCTAAGTAGCCAAGGCCGAGGATCTGGTCCTGTTCGCGAACGTCGAAGCCGTAGTCGCGGAAATCATACACGTGCGCATAAAGGGAAAGTGGGCTGTCGCCCAGGTAAATATGTGAGGTCAGCTTGCCCGCCGTACGGAAATTGTCGGCGCCGTTGCTTGCTTCATCGAATTGGTCATTGGTGGGGTTCTCAAAATCGAAGAACCCGTAGAATTCACCCCATTCGTAGCCCAGGCCGCCTTCGACCTCGAGATACATGAAATCGCTTTTACCGGAGCGCTCTTCAGTGCCGTCGGACCAGTCGAGGTAGTTGACGGAGACATTGGCGAATGACCAGACAGGATCGAAGGTGTCGGCGTTGGCAGTACTTGTGGCGCCGGCCATCAATACACCAGCGCCGAGCGCCGCGAGGGACGCACGTGAAGACAGGGCGGTAGTAAAATACGTACGAGCAGTCATGAGAGCCTCAACAGGTTGTTAGTTGCAGTTTTGATCCGCCTCGACGACGGACGTGAGGGCTGGCGTTTTGTTGTAATGTTAAAATTATAACATTTAGTGTTATTTTTCTAACGCGTATTTGCAAATTTTATCGCGCCAACGGTGATTAAATGAAAAACCGCTGACATGTCATTCAAAAGCCGTTGATGTAATGGTAATTCCCTCAGCAGTCGCTCAGCATAGGGGTTGCCCTCAGCGGCAGGCGTGAAAGCGCTCAGCGATAACCTAGGCCCACTCAACGACAACAGGCCGTTACCAGGAGAAGCTGCCAATGAAAGATCGGAGCGCATTGCGCTTGGCAACATTGCAGGAGGCGCTTGCAAGCGGCGGGACGCTGCATTTGCGCGATGCGGCGGCGCTTTGCGGGGTGTCGGAAATGACCATTCGCCGAGATCTGAATGCCCACCCTCACGTGATCAGCCTGCTGGGCGGGCGCCTGGTCATGGCGCATACCCCTGGCGTAACACCGGTCTACGATTTGAGCGAGCAGCAGGCCAGTCGCTATCAGGCGAAAAGCCGGTTATGCCAGCGGGCGCAACGCTTTATCGAAGACGGCGATACGCTGTTCGTGGATTGCGGCTCGACCCTGATGCCGCTAATGAATCAGTTGGGGGATTATCGCGAGCTGACGGTCATTACCTATGCCCTCAACGTGGCCAATGCCGTGGCGCCGCTGCCCAATGTCCGGCTGGTGCTGCTGGGCGGGCTGTTCTATCCGGCGTCGCAAACCTTTGCCAGTGACACCATGGCCGAGTCCATCGAGCGATTGGGCATCAACAAGGCGTTTATTTCAGCGGCGGGGGTGGACGTGCAGCGCGGGGTAAGCTGTTTCCACTTCCACGAGGTATTGCCCAAGCAGGCGGCGATGGCGGCGGCCATGCAGCGTCTATTGGTCGTAGATGCCAGCAAGTTTGGTGTGGTGCGCCCGGCCTACTTTGCGTCGGTGAATGAATTTGATGTCATTGTCACCGACGAGGAGGGCGCCCCGACCTTGCTGCGCGACGCACAAAGCGCCTCGCCTACGATCACCGCGCCATGATTTCTTGCCGGGTTTTTGGATTAAATTAGCCAAGTTAGCTTTAAGCCGTGGACCAATCGTGGCAAAATCCGCGGCGTTTACCTGCGGCAAATCGTCTCTTCTCTTCTGCGTCATTGATGCGAGAATAGCCAGCGTCTGCGGTAATTGTGTTTGGCGTTAGCCTGCCAAACGGTCCTCTCTCGCGATCAGACACCAACGTCAAGCACCTGCTTTTCGGCCGCGTTTGTTCAAGAGACTTTGTTAGCTCGCTACTTAGCAGCTTGTTCACAATGTTTGCCTCCCAGCCCTGACGAGGTCGTAACATGAGAAAAAACCTCTACGCCAAAGCGGCAGGTCTTCTACTGTTGCTTTCTTTATTTTTACTGCTGGGTGGTTGTAGCTCGGCGTTGATGGACCCGAAAGGTCAAATCGGCGCCGAGCAACGCACCCTGATTCTGACAGCCTTTGGCATTATGCAGATCGTCGTGCTTCCCGTTATCGGGATGACGCTGTTCTTTGCGTGGCGTTACCGCCGCAGCAACCATAATGCTGCCTACACGCCTGATTGGGCACACAACACCTGGGTAGAAGTGGTGGTGTGGCTGATTCCATGCGTCATCGTTCTCTTCCTTGCGGGGTTGACGTGGTACACCTCGAACAGCCTGGATCCGCACAAGTCCATTGCTGAGGAAGACGAAGAGACGTTTGAAATCCAGGCCGTAGCGATGGACTGGAAGTGGCTGTTCATCTATCCCGAGCAAGGCATTGCCTCGGTTAACGAGGTGGCGTTCCCTGCGGACACGCCGGTACGTTTCCGGGTGAGCTCCGCGTCTGTGATGAATTCTTTCTTCATCCCTGATCTTGGCAGCCAGATCTATGCCATGGCGGGTATGGACAATGACGTTCATCTGATTGCTGATGAGGAAGGCACTTACCCAGGCCGTTCCACCAACTACAGCGGTTCAGGCTTCTCGGGCATGACCTTTGAAGCGCATGCGACCTCTGATGAAGGCTTCGATGAGTGGGTGGACGAAGTGAGAGAGTCCTCTGATTCGATTAGCTTCGACGATGGCTATCTCGAGTTGTTAAAGCCAAGCCGTAATCATCCGGTCGAGTACTTCTCTGAAGTATCGCCGACCCTTTATGACGACATTCTCCACACTTACCACAGCGGTGAGCCTGTTGAAGTGTTGCCTAATGAGACCGGATACAAATTTGCCAAAAGCGACGATCAAGACGAGCAAGACATGTCGGATAGCGCTGAGGCAGCGGAGTAAACTATGTTTGGAAAACTCGGTTTAGACTCGATCCCCTTCTACGATCCTATCATCGTATCGCTCATGATCATGACCGCCTTGGGCGGAGCGGTAGTGGTAGGGGGTGTTACCTACTACCGCAAGTGGGGCTACCTGTGGAGCGAGTGGGTAACCTCGGTCGATCATAAAAAGATCGGGATCATGTATTTCATCGTGGCCCTGGTGATGCTGATCCGCGGTATTGGCGAAGCGCTGATGATGCGTTTGCAGTTGGCAATTGCCTCTGGCGGGTCAGAGGGTTTCCTGCCGCCGGAGCACTACGACCAGCTGTTCACGACCCACGGCGTGATCATGATCTTCTTCGTGGCCATGCCCATGGTCATCGGCTTGATGAACCTGATCGTTCCGCTACAGATCGGTGCTCGCGACGTTGCCTACCCGTTCCTGAACAACCTCAGTTTCTGGTTGTTTGTATCTGGTGCGATGATCGTCAACCTGTCTCTGTTTATCGGCGAGTTTGGTACCACCGGCTGGTTGGCCTACGCGCCTCTCTCGGGGATTGAGTACAGTCCCGGGGTCGGGGTCGATTACTGGATATGGGCGTTGCAGATATCCGGCATCGGGACCACGTTGACGGGTATCAACTTCTTCGTGACGATCCTGAAAATGCGTGCGCCGGGCATGAAGATGTTCCGCATGCCGATCTTTACGTGGACATCGCTGTGCGCCAACGTACTGATCATCGCGTCGTTCCCGATTCTGACCGCGACGATTGTACTGCTGACCCTTGATCGCTACCTGGGGATGAACTTCTTCACCAACGATCTTGGCGGCAACGTGATGATGTACGTCAACCTCATCTGGGCCTGGGGCCATCCTGAGGTGTACATCCTGATTCTGCCGGCCTTCGGGGTGTTCTCTGAAGTCGTGGCGACGTACGCCCGTAAGCGATTGTTTGGCTATACCACCATGGTTTGGGCGACCGTTGCGATTACGATTCTGTCGTTTGTCGTATGGCTGCACCACTTCTTCACCATGGGGGCGGGGGCCAACGTCAATGCCTTCTTCGGCATCATGACGATGATCATTGCCATTCCCACGGGTGTGAAGGTATTTAACTGGCTGTTCACCATGTACCGCGGCAGCATCGAGCTGTCTGTGCCCATGCTGTGGCTCATCGGTTTCATCATCGTCTTTACCATCGGTGGTATGACCGGTGTGATGCTGTCGCTACCGGCAGCCAACTTCGTGCTGCATAACAGCCTGTTCGTTATCGCCCACTTCCACAACGTGATTATCGGCGGCGTGGTCTTCGGCATGATGGCGGGAATGTACTACTGGTTCCCGAAGGCGTTTGGCTTCAAGCTCGACGAAAAGTGGGGCAAGCGCAGCTTCTGGTGCTGGTTGATCGGCTTTCTCATGGCCTTTATGCCGCTGTATGTGCTCAGCTTCGATGGGGCCGTGCGTCGCATGTCGTCTTACGAAGCCACTGAATGGCAGCCGATGATGATCGTCGCCTTTATCGGCGCATGTATCATCATGCTGGGTATCTTGTCGACACTGATCATGGTGGCGGTCAGCATCAAGAATCGTCATAGCATGAAGTATGCAGACTTGAGCGGTGACCCTTGGGATGGCCGTACCCTAGAGTGGGCAACCTCTTCGCCTGCGCCTTTCTATAACTTCGCGCATCTGCCCAAAATCAGCGGTATTGATGATTTCTGGCGCCAGAAGCAGGAAGGTCGTGAAGCTATTGGTACTGGGCCTTACCAGGACATCCATATGCCGCGCAACACCATTGCCGGACCGGTGATCAGTCTGTTCTCGATGATCTTTGGTTTTGCCTTGGTATGGCATATCTGGTGGCTGGCGATTGTCGGTGGTATCGGTATGTTTGTTGCCTTTATCGCCCGCGTAGCCAACGACGATATCGATTACTACGTGCCGGCGGCTGAAGTCGAGCGTATTGAGACTGAGCATAAGCAACGCCTCGAAGAGTATCGGGAGTGGGTTAAGCAGCATCCCGAAGAAGCGTCTCATCTACAGGTTCGGATGCAGGGGTAACCATGGCGAGCGAAGCAGTAACTAACCACGACGATCACGCGCATCCAGAATCGCATGATCACCACGATACCGGCAGCATCAAGGTGTTCGGTTTCTGGGTTTACCTGATGAGCGATTTGGTGATCTTCGGAACACTATTCGCAACCTTCGCCGTGCTCCTTCGGGGCACGGCCGGTGGACCCGACGGCTCCGAGATCTTTGATCTACCGCTGATTCTAGCCGGTACGTTCATGCTGTTGATCAGTAGTTTCACCTACGGCATGGCGGTGCTTTCAATGACCGCCGAGAAGGTTGACCAGGTCAAGAAATGGCTATGGATCACCTTCGTGCTGGGGGCGGGCTTTATCGCCCTCGAGATTTATGAGTTCCAGCATCTCATTCATCTCGGCTACGGGCCTGATCGCAGCGCCTTTTTATCTGCCTTCTTTACATTGGTTGGCACACACGGTCTGCACGTATTCTTCGGGCTGGTCTGGATCCTGGTGGTACTCTATCAATTGCGTACCAAAGGTCTGAACGATATGACACGCCCGCGTATTTTGTGCCTAAGCTTGTTCTGGCACTTCCTGGATATCGTGTGGATTTGCGTATTTTCGTTCGTCTACCTGATGGGGGCTCTGTAATATGAAGGACTCACCCACTGCACACGGCAGCGTTAAGTCTTATGTGACGGGGCTGATTCTCTCCATCGTGCTGACCATTATCCCGTTCGCGGCGGTAATGAGCGGCGCGCTGAGCATGAATGCCACCGTTTGGACGATCGTGATTACCGCCATTGCCCAGATATTGGTGCAGCTTGTGATGTTCATGCACATGGACACCAAGCAAGAGGAAGGCTGGAACTTCATGTCCTTTGTCTTCACCTTGATTATTCTCGGCCTGGTAGTTGGAGGTTCGTTGTGGATCATGCATCACCTGCACCTCAATCTGCACATCGGGTAACGTTTATGGCAAAGATGGGCGATTATTTCGCCCTCACCAAACCGGGCATCATCGGTGGCAATACCATTTCGGTCATGGGCGGCTACTTTTTAGCCGCCCGCGGTCAATTTGATCTGCTGCTGTTCATAAGCGCGGTGGTGGGCCTGGCGCTGGTAATCGCGTCGGGTTGTGCTTTCAATAACGTGATTGATCGCGATATCGATGCGGTGATGAGCCGCACGCGTACGCGGGCCCTGGTACAGGGTCGCATCACGCCCTTTGCGGCACTTTGCTTTGCAACATTGCTCGGCATAGCAGGCTTCACGGTACTGGCATTGGGCACCAATGCGCTCACCGTCGGGCTTGCCGGCTTTGGCTATGCGATTTATGTCGGGGCGTACAGCCTTTACATGAAGCGGCATTCAGAGTTCGGCACCCTGGTGGGTAGCCTCTCCGGCGCAATACCGCCGGTGGTGGGCTACTGTGCGGTCACCAATCAGCTCGACGCCGGTGCACTGACGCTGTTACTCATCTTCTGTCTGTGGCAAATGCCGCACTCCTATGCGATTGCCATTTTCCGGATGGATGATTACCGCGCCGCGTCCATCCCCGTATTGCCGGTGGTACGCGGTATCGCCTCGGCACGCCGCTATATCCTCGGCTATATCGTCGCGTTTATTGCCGCTTCGCTTGCCTTGGCGCTGGCCGGATACGCGGGTATTGGTTATCTGATCGTCGCATTGGTCATGGGCAGCTACTGGCTGTACCTGGCGGTTCAGGGCTATCAGGGCGACGAAGTGCGCTGGGCCAAGCGCGTGTTCGGCGTGTCGATCCTGGCGATTACGGCATTGAGCCTCGCCATGTCGCTGGACGCCAGCCTGCTGTCGTTGCCACCGTTGTTAGATCGTTGGTCGTAATGCACGCCAGAAAGTAGGCAGGAGTGCAATGCTCCTGCCTATACTGTCTGTAAGCCCGTCTTGGGTGTAATCGGCTATCCCGCCGGTTTGAAAGGACAGTAGGAGGCGTACCCATGCTGACACATGTCTGGGGCTTGATGGCCCATCCTCAGCGCGAATGGAAACAAATGCACGACGAGCATGAAACGGTGTTTCACCTTTATGCTCACCACGTATTAATTCTAAGTGCTGTCCCCGTTATCTGCTCGTTTATCGGCACCACCCAGTTCGGCTGGGGGCTTGGCGGTGAACGGACCATTCAGCTTGGACTGCTGGATGCGTTTTACGCGGGCATCGTCTTCTATCTGGTGATACTGTCGGCCGTCTGGTTCATGGGCAGCGTCATTCACTGGATGGCCCAGCGGTTTGTTGATCCCCCGAATCGTCGTCGCTGCGTCAAGTTTGCCGGGTATGTGGCAACGCCCATGTTGCTCAGCGGTATTGTCGCCCTCTATCCCATTGTCTGGCTGTGCCTGCTGGCCGGGGTTATCGGGCTGTGCTGGTCGGGTTATCTGCTCTACGTCGGGATACCCAATTTCCTGGATATTACTGATGAGCAAGGCTTCATCGTTTCGAGCGCTACGCTTGCGATCGGCGTGCTGGTGCTTGAGATGCTGCTGGCGGCGACCGTGCTGCTGTGGGGCTACGGTGAGCAGATTATCCTGGGTCTCCTTCAATAACTATTAAAGCTTCATTCGCTACGCCTGCTAGGCAATTGACTGCCCGCCGCCTCAATCGGTCACGATGAGGCGGCGGTGGCGTTGGGACATTATTCGTTTGCCGTGCGCTGACTGGCTTGAATGGCCGTCAGGGCGATGGTGTAGACGATATCGTCGACCAGCGCGCCGCGGGAGAGGTCGTTCACCGGCTTGTTGAGGCCCTGCAGCATGGGACCAACACTGACCACGCGGGCACTGCGCTGAACCGCCTTGTAGGTGGTGTTGCCCGTGTTCAGGTCGGGGAATACAAACACCGTGGCTCTGCCTGCGACCGGCGAATCGGGGGCCTTTTGCCGGCCGACGCTTTCGATGGCGGCGGCGTCGTACTGCAACGGCCCGTCGATCAGCAGATCCGGGGCGCGCTGTTTGGCGATGCGCGTCGCCTCGCGGACTTTATCCACATCGGCCCCGGTGCCCGAATCTCCCGTCGAATAGCTAATCATCGCCACGCGCGGCTCGATACCGAAGGCCTGCGCCGAATGGGCGCTTTGCAGGGCAATTTCCGCCAGCGTTTCGGCGTCCGGGTCGGGGTTGACCGCGCAGTCCCCGTACACCACGACCTGCTCGGGCAGCAGCATGAAGAAGATCGACGACACCTGATGGTACTGCGGTGCGGTCTTGATCAGTTGGAAGGCCGGGCGCACGGTATTGGCCGTGGTATGCACTGCCCCGGAGACCAGGCCGTCCACCTCATCCAGCGCCAGCATCATAGTGCCCAGTACGACGGTATCCTGCAGCTGCGCCTCGGCGGTTAGCTCGTTGAGCTTGCCGCGACGGCGGTCCACCATCGGGGCAATGTAACGCGCGCGGATGCTTTCCGGATCAATGATGGTCAGTTCTTCCGGCAGCGTCAGGCCCCGGTTACGCGCGATATTGTCAATGTCATCGCGCTTGCCCAGCAGCACGCAGTCGGCAATGCCGCGCCGCTGACAGATGATCGCCGCCTCGATGGTGCGCGGCTCATCGCCTTCAGGGAGCACGATACGTTTCTTGGCCTGCTGAGCCAGCTTGACCAGCTGATGGCGAAAGGCGGAAGGCGACAGCCGGTGGGTGTAGCCGCGGCTGAGGTTGGCCTTCAGCCAGTCCAGGTCGATGTGCGCGGCGACGTAGCGGGCGACCTGTTCGGCGCGCTCGAAGTCGTCCATGGGAATTTCGCTGCTCAGCTGGCTCAGGTTTTGCGCGGTGGTCAGGCTGTCGGTATCCACCGCCAGCACCGGCAGGCCGGTTTTCAATGCCGGCCGACACATCTCGATCATGTTGTCGTTGGGCATGAAGCCGTTGGTCAGCAGAACGCCGGCCAGCCGGGTGCCGTTCATGGTGGCAAGCGCCGAGGCGAGTATGACGTCGTCGCGGTCGCCGGAAGCCACAACCAGCGTCCCCGGCTTGAAGATATGCAGGGCGTTGGCCGCGCTGCGGGCACACAGGCTGGTGGAGAGCACCCGGCGGGTGGACGCCTCGCCTTCGTTGAGCAGCCGGGCATCCAGCGCCCGGGCGACGTCCAGCGTGCGCAGTGCGCTGAGGGTGTTGCTGTAGGGCACAACGCCGATCAGGTGGAACTTGTCGGTGGCAAGCGACGGTGAATAGCGGCGTAGCTCGTCGAGCAGCGAGGCTTCGAGCTGCGGCTTGATGGTCCCCGGCGCGGCGGAAAGGTCATCTTCCTGGGCGTAGGGCAGGTGCTTCATACGCATCAAAATGCCGCCCAGGGTACGGGTCGAACTCACCCCGCCGAAGCTGCGGGCGTGCATGTCGAGCTCTTCGGCGAGCCCCTGTGGGTCATCCAAGTCGCCCGTGCCCACCAGAATAATCCGCGCGTTGAGCGCATGGGCGAGCTGGGCATTGGTCTGGGTGGCGTAGGTGGTGTGCTGGGTGGGCACCACACCTTCGACCACCACCAGGTCCAGCGCGCTGCCGTCGCGATAGGCCTGTTGGGTCACCTGGTCGAAAAGCTCCATCACGTTTTCCATCAGCTCGTCGCTCTGGTCGTCGCGCAACAGACGCTCCAGTCGAGCCTGGGAAATAGGTGAGGGCGGGCGCTGGCTCAATGTGCGTGATACCAGCGCGGTTGAGCGGTCGAGGCCCGGGCCGTTCAGCTCATTTTGCATGAACGGCTTGAGAAAACCCGCTTTAAGCCCGATGGTATCGAGCGCCTGGATCAGGCCCAGGCAGGCCGAGGTCAGGCCGACCCCTTGACGGGTCGGTACCAGTAACAAGGCCTGCGGTGTATCGGCGGCTGTATTCATGCGTGGGCCTCCAGGCAGTGGCGGGTTTCCATGGCGATACGGGCTTCCTCGTCGGTGGGGATCACCCACACCTCTGGGCCGCGATGATCGGCGCGATCCAGCGCGCCTTCCCGGCCGCGAACCGTGGCGTCGTTGGCCGCGTCGTCCAGCGCAAAGCCGAAGTGAGGCATCAGTTGAATCACCCGGCGACGCACCTGCGGCGAGTTTTCGCCGATACCACCGGTAAAAATCACGCCATCGAGTGAGGGCAGCGCGCAGGACAGCCCGGCCAGTGATTTGGCGATACGGTAACAGAACACCTCCACCGCCAGCGAAGCCCCCGCGTGGCCCTGTTCGGCGGCCTGTTCGATTTCGCGCATGTCGTTGGTCAGGCCGGAAAGCCCCAGCAGCCCGCTTTGCTTGTTCAGCACGTTATCGATCTCGTCCAGCGACCAGCCAAGCTGGCGGTGAAGGTGAGCGTGCAGGCCGGGGTCGACATCGCCGCTTCGCGTGCCCATCACCAGGCCTTCCAGCGGGGTGAGCCCCATGCTGGTATCCAGGCTCTGGTTCTGCCATACCGCGCTGGTCGAGCAGCCGTTGCCCAGGTGCGCCGTCAACCAGCCACCCGCGCCATGCGTGCTTAGCTCTCCGGCGCGCTGGCTGACATACGCATGGCTGGTGCCGTGAAAGCCGTAGCGCCGAATGCCGTGATCACGGTAAAGCGACTCGGGCAGCGCATAGCGGTAAGCGCGGGGCGGCAGGGTTTGATGAAAGGCGGTATCAAACACCGCGACCTGGGGCAGGTTGGGAAACACCTGCCGAGTGGCGGCAACGCCGGTCAGGTTGGCGGGGTTATGCAGCGGGGCCAGGGCTGCGGTGCTGTCGATCGCGGCGATGACGTCGTCATCGATCAGTGCCGCCTGGGTGAAGTGCTCGCCGCCGTGCACGATGCGATGGCCAACGGCGCTGGGCTTGCGGCCCTCCAGGCGCTCGAGAATCGCGCTCAACGCCTGGGCGTGATCTGCGCCGGGCAGCGGCTGGTTGAAGCGTTCGCCTGCGCTGTCGTTGCCTTCCAGCACGGCCTCTTTGCTGCCCAGCCGCTCGGCGATGCCGTCAAGGCGTGGCGCCTGGGGATCTTCGTCGATCAAGGCGTATTTAATCGAGGAGGAACCGCAGTTGATGACCAATACCGATGCGTTCATGGGGGCCCTTCAGCAAAGAGAGAGGATGTAGAAATTTAGACCTTAGTATAACATGAGGCGATGCTGTCGCGATCAGCGTGTCGTTGTCGTTAGCCTTCAAGCGTTAATCCCGGCATGCTAGGTAATACCGCCAGTGTATTCCACACCCATAAAAAGAGCCTGTTTTGACGATGCCATCCCCTTCGCTGCCGTCCTTTCTGCCCCGCCATCTGGCGATCCTGTTGCTGATGACGGTGGCCACCATGTTTGCGGCCAACCATGTCTCGGCCAGGTTGGCCTTCGATAACGGCACCGGGCTGCTGCTGGCCGTGCTGACCCGGTCCGGTGTTGCGTGCTTAATCCTGCTGTGTCTCGTCGTGGCGCAACGGAAACGCCTGTGGCTGCCGCCCGGCACCTGGCCATGGCAGCTTGCCGTCGGGCTGTGCATCACGGTGCAGAGCGTGTGCCTTTATTCAGCGGTGGCGCGCCTGCCGGTGGTCATCGCCTTGCTGCTGGTCAATACCTTTCCCATCCAACTGGCCCTGCTTAGCTGGGCGCTGGGCGGCCCGCGGCCCACGCTGCGCAGCTGCTTGATCATGGGCACCATTCTGATCGGCCTTTTGGTGGTGCTCGACATACCGGCCTGGTTTGCCAGCGCCGAGGGCATGGGCCCAGGGTGGTTGGCGGGCATCGGCTTTGGCCTGACGGCGGCGTTTGCCTTCGCCTGCGCGCTGTGGATCACCGAACACCGCCTGGCACGCGTGGGCAGCACGCTGCGTAGTTTGCTGACCATGCAAACCGTCTTTATCGCCATGATTATCGGCGGCATAGTCGGCGTGGTACCGGAGGGCATGAGCCCGCCCGATAACGCCACGGGGTGGCTGGGCCTGGCGCTTTTGGGCGTGCTGTATGGCTCGGCGTTCTCGACGCTATTCATTTTCGTGCCGCGCCTAAACATGGCGCGCAACGCGCCGGTGATGAATATCGAACCGGTGGCCTCGTTAGTGATTGGTTACTTCGTGCTGGGGCAAATGCTCACCCCAAGCCAGCTCGTCGGCGGCGCTGTCGTGGTGGGTGGCATCGTGGTGTTGAGCCTCTCGAAACAACGCTAATCTTTTAGCGTGCTAATCAAATTCTAAGCTAGCGGAGTAATTATCACGCTAACGAGCTTTGCATGTCCTCCGAACAACGATTTGCCCGCTGGGTAAAGGTGGCGCTCGCCGACGCGGCTACCCGACCATTTACCTGAAACGAGTTGAGGTAACTTTGCCAATACCGACTACGCTGATGACTGAGTCGTGCATGAAGTAAGTATTTACTAGCGCGCGATATCATATCCACTAACGGATTAGAGGTGTTCATCATGGCAAGTGGCAAAAAAGATAAAGCGAAAGGCGCTGCCAACCAGGCTGCTGGCAAGGTGAAGGAAGCGGCGGGCAAGGCTACCGGAAGCGGCAAAACCGAAGCCAAAGGCAAGGCCCAGCAGGCAAAGGGCGGCGTCCAAAAAGGCGTAGGTGCAGCCAAGGATACTCACAAGAAACAACGCTAGTCGTTCAAATGACAACCAACAGGGGGCGCTTGGCCCCCTGTTGCCGTTTGGCGTTTGCGCGTTAATTGGGCAAACGTTGATGTAGCGCAACGTTATCCCGCCTTCACTGTGACGTAATGGCGATGTGCTTCGATTCCCCTGATAGAGGAAACGCTCTATGCCTGCCATGATGAAAGCGGCCATCTATGTCGAGCCCGGCCGCATCGAAATCGACGACAAACCCATTCCCGATATCGGCCCTAACGACGCCCTCGTGCGCGTCACCACCACCACGATCTGCGGCACCGATATCCATATCCTCAAAGGCGAGTACCCGGTGGAGCGCGGCCTGACCATTGGCCACGAGCCAGTGGGGATCATCGAAAAGCTGGGCGCCAACGTTCAGGGCTACCAGGAAGGCCAGCGGGTGATTGCCGGGGCGATCTGCCCGAGCTTCACCTCCTACGGCTGCCAGGATGGCTGCTCCTCCCAGGATGGCGGCCACCACAGTCACGGCTACAAACCCATGGGCGGCTGGCGTTTCGGCAACACCATCGACGGTGCCCAGGCGGAGTACCTGCTGGTGCCCGACGCCCAGGCCAACCTTTCGCCGGTGCCCGACGGCCTGACTGACGAACAGGTGCTGATGTGCCCGGACATCATGTCCACTGGCTTTGCCGGGGCCGAAGCGGGAGGTATCAAGATTGGTGACACTGTGGTGGTGTTCGCCCAAGGACCGATTGGCCTATGCGCCACGGCGGGCGCAAGGCTGCGCGGCGCGGGCATGATCATTGCCGTTGACGGCGTGGATGAGCGCCTGACCATGGCCAAGCAGATGGGCGCCGACGTCACGCTGGATTTCCGCAAGGTCGACGTGGTGGATGAAATCCTCAAGCTCACCGGCGGGCGCGGCGTGGACGTGGCTATCGAAGCCCTCGGCCTGCAGCAGACGTTCGAGTCTGCCCTGCGTGTCCTCAAACCCGGTGGAACGTTATCCAGCCTTGGCGTCTACTCCGAAGACCTTACGATTCCGCTGGGCGCGTTCTGCGCGGGCCTGGGCGACCACAAGATCATTACCTCGCTGTGCCCCGGCGGCAAAGAGCGCATGCGTAGGCTGATGAGCATCATCGCTGCCGGTCGGTTGGATCTTGGCCCCATGGTCACCCACCGCTACGTGCTGGAGGATATCGTCGATGCCTACGATCTCTTCTCCCACCAGCGCGACGGCGTGCTGAAAGTGGCGCTTGAGGTCTCCTGACCCTCAAGCGCGCGGTTCAACAGTGTGGCTGTACAGTCGGTGTTCCCGTTACACCTCCTGATACAGCTCGCTGCCTTTCTGACGAAATTTCTCTGCCTGCTCTTCCATGCCTTTCATCACTGCCTCCTGATCACCGTTTAACCCGTGCTCATTTGCATAATCACGCACTTCCTGGCTGATCTTCATGGAGCAGAACTTCGGCCCGCACATGGAGCAGAAGTGGGCTACCTTGGCGGAGTCCTTGGGTAGGGTCTCGTCGTGGTATTCCCGGGCGGTGTCCGGATCCAGGCCCAGGTTGAACTGGTCTTCCCAGCGGAACTCGAAGCGCGCCTTGGAAAGGGCGTTGTCGCGCCGCTGTGCCGCCGGGTGGCCCTTGGCCAAGTCCGCCGCGTGGGCGGCAATCTTGTAGGTGATGATGCCGGTCTTGACGTCATCTTTATTGGGCAGGCCCAGGTGCTCTTTGGGCGTCACGTAGCAGAGCATCGCGCAGCCAAACCAGCCGATCATCGCCGCCCCAATGCCCGAGGTAATGTGGTCGTAGCCGGGGGCGATATCCGTGACCAGCGGGCCGAGGGTGTAGAAGGGCGCCTCACTACAGTACTCTAGCTGCTTGTCCATGTTCTCTTTCACAAGATGCATGGGCACATGGCCGGGGCCTTCGATCATCACCTGCACATCGTGCTTCCAGGCAATATGGGTCAGCTCGCCCAGGGTCTTGAGCTCGGCCATTTGCGCTTCGTCGTTGGCATCGGCCACGGAGCCGGGGCGCAGGCCGTCACCGAGGGAGAACGCCACATCGTACTGCTTGCAGATCTCGCAGATCTCCTCGAAGTGGGTATATAGGAAGCTCTCCTGATGATGGTACAAACACCACTTGGCCATAATCGAGCCGCCGCGGCTAACAATGCCGGTGACGCGCTTGGCGGTGAGCGGCACATAGCGCAGCAGAACGCCCGCGTGAATGGTGAAGTAGTCCACGCCCTGTTCGGCCTGCTCGATCAGCGTATCGCGGAACACTTCCCAGGTGAGGTCTTCGGCTACGCCTTTGACCTTTTCCAGCGCCTGATAGATAGGCACCGTGCCAATCGGCACCGGCGAGTTACGCAGGATCCACTCGCGGGTTTCGTGGATGTTCTGCCCGGTAGAAAGATCCATGATGGTATCCGCACCCCAGCGGATGCCCCAGGTCATCTTGTCCACCTCTTCTTCGATAGAAGAGGTCACCGCGGAGTTACCCAGGTTGCCGTTAATCTTGACCAGGAAGTTACGGCCAATAATCATCGGCTCGCTTTCCGGGTGGTTGATGTTATTGGGAATGATCGCCCGCCCACGGGCTACTTCATCGCGCACAAACTCGGGTGTGATCTCTTCCGGTAGGCTGGCGCCAAAGCTCTGACCTTTATGCTGGTGGCCCAGAATGCGCTCCACTTCTTCAGACCCTAACGCCTGGCGGCGCTGGTTTTCGCGGATGGCAATAAACTCCATTTCCGGCGTGATAATCCCCTTGCGCGCATAGTAAAGCTGAGTGACGTTTTTACCCGGCTTGGCCCGCCGTGGAGTGCGGGTTAAATCAAAGCGCAGCTGGGCCAGCGTCGGGTCGTTGGCGCGGCGGTTGCCGTATTCCGACGTAGGGCCTGATAGAAATTCGGTGTCGTCGCGTTCTTCAATCCAGGCCCGGCGTAGGGCGGGTAAGCCTTTGCGTAAATCGTTGTTAGCCTCTGGGTCGGTGTAGGGTCCGGAGGTGTCGTACACCAGCAGCGGCGGGTTCTCTTCATCGATGCCGGTGGTTTTGGTCGGCGACAGCGAAATTTCCCGGAACGGCACGCGAATATCGGGCCGCGAGCCTTCAACGTAAACCTTGCGCGAGCCTGGCAGCGGCGCAATGGCGGCGGCATCGACCTGGGCGGTTTCGGCTAAAAAGTGACTGGTTCTATTTTTGACGGTCTTAGTCATTACTGTCTCCTTAGTTTGTGGTTGTTTTGCGGGGTTAGTGAGTGAGGTCTGCGTCTATCAGCGCTAAACCCATCTGCCAGAAGTCGATTTCCAGGCGGGTGGCATCGCGGAAAATTTTGCTGAGTTCAGCAAAGCGGGCAGGGGTAACGTCGGCCAGGCGGGTATTGAGCCATTCAAGCTCCGCCTGCATGGCGGCCTGAAACTCCTCGCCTTCGTACATGGCGATCCAGGCGTCATAGGGATTTTGCGCGCCGCGCAGGGTAGAAGGCTGGGCGTTAAGCCAGTTGGCGATTTCGCCGTAGCCCACTAGGCAGGGGGCCAGCGCCACATGTAGATCCAGCAGGTCACCGCGGTTGCCGGTATCTAATACATAGCGGGTGTAGGCTAGGGTGGCTCTCGCTTCGGGAAGCGCTTCAAGCTCCTGCTCGGAAATCCCCCATTCGTTACAAAAGCCCACGTGCAGGCCCAACTCCACATCCACAATGGCTTTCAAGCCTTCATGGGCCTGGCGAAGATCGGCGAGGGTGGGGCTTTTATAGGCAGCTAGCGCATAGGCTCGGGCGAAGTGGATTAAAAACAGGTAGTCCTGCTTAAGGTAGTGGCGAAACGACGCCTCAGGCAGCGTAGCCGTGCCCAACTTGCGCACAAAATCGTGCTCAATATAGGCGCGCCAATCTTGCTGGCAAGCGGTGGTGAGATCAGTAAAGCGGTAGCCCATGATGCCTCCGGTAGTAATGATCCGGAGGGTGGGCGAAAAAGATCGAGGGAATGGCGCGGAAGGTGGCTTGCGATTATGAAAGAGAGCTAGCCAAGGCCATCGCTTGATCCCTACGCCGGTACCCGCGTGCAACTCATGTGAGCAGCAGCGCATTAGCCGGATCAGGTTCAGCGGGACCAGCGCTCGGCAGCATTAATTGCTACGCCCTGCGCCATCTCAGCCGGATTTCACCGGCACCCCGTCAAGCTGTTCGTTAGCGGAGTGTAGGAGGCGGGTGGGGGAGATGCAAGGGTTGAGTAAGCTCAGGACGATGTGCCGCTGGCTCGCCAGATACTTCCAAAATTGCCGTACTAACAACCCGCCATGGTGGCAGGATGCCGCATTCTGTGGAAACGAATGAAAAAGCGAATCCAGTAGCAATAGGTTTTCTCAATGCGAAGGCTATAGCGCTTGACTCTGAGGGCAGTTTTCACCCTCTCCATCAGTTTAATCGGTTGTACTTATGTGGCTTTTGTGCTGGTTTTATATACAGCTTTATTAAAGATGGCAAGTCGCGCAAGCACGCGAATTTTGGATATGCAGCCAAAATTTCCTTTGCCACCAGCAGAATCAATGGGGTAGAGTCAAAACTGGTGGCTGGAAAATCCAAATGAATGTGCCGTCGCGTTTATTGAGGTTTTGTAGCTGGGTGTAGATTAACTGTTCAAACTCATAAACCAAAGTAAGGAGTTAATTTATGGCAAAACCACACTCAATGCCTGATCCAAAAGACCGATCTGTAAACTCACCATCTTGTATTGCCAGCGGTACCCAGGTTTTGGGCTATTACAATGCGCACAATAAAAACGAGAAAAAGGAGAGAGTCGTAGAATCTGTTAAGAAGTGGTATGTAGATCAGGCAAAAAAAGAAGGGTGGGAAAAAGCAAATTTTCATGGAAGTGACTGCCTTCTTGAGGTAGGTGTGGAGTTAAAGAAAAAATAAATTTGAACAAGGTACAGCAGCGGACGGTCGGCGGTCTCAATGACCAAGTGCAACACCTAACCTATCAGGTAAGGTATTGCCATG